>OIYT01000731.1_pt1 | contig 28328 bp, 25 predicted proteins | sample 1588201 | NCBI WGS metagenome assembly OIYT01 (sample SAMN03283260) | human gut metagenome | biome: human-associated habitat; material: feces | host: Homo sapiens | place: USA | collected 2013
GCGGAGCGAACAAGACCGCTCCGCCCTGTGTCCCGCTTGCTGTTTCTTGATTTTGAAAACGTTCCGGCGGAACGTTTTCAACGGGACTGACTTTTAGCTAAACCATCCCAAAAACGAAAAAAGCCGGAGACATCACTGCCTCCGGCTTGAACCGTTCCTGCTGGAATTCCGGAACTTAGTCCTTGTTCTCAGCGATATAGTCTACGATATCACCAACGGTCTTGATGCCCTCCAGATCCTCGTCTGCGATCTTCACATCAAATTCCTCTTCCACAGCCATTACCAGATCTACCAGATCCAGAGAATCTGCGCCCAGATCTTCCTGAATGGTTGCTTCGGTGGTAACTTCGTCGTCGTCTACACCCAGCTGATCGACAACCAGTTCCTTGAGCTTGTCAAAAATTTCTTCTTTTGCCATTTCGTTTTCCTCCAATAATTGATGTTGCACCCCGTGGGGATGCGGCGTCATCGGGGACACCCAAACCGTCACCGGACTGCATTTCTGCGGTGCCGGTGCGGCACGGAATCGGAACACGCCGATTTTCCTTCATCTAGTATACCGCCTTTTTGGCAAAACGTCAATATCTTTTTGTGATTTTTCTGAGATTGTTTTTTCGCCTTGCCGCCGCCCGGACAGATACAGTGCTGCGGGTCGGTGCGGTACGGAACGGGCACGGTTCTCAGGCTTCCTGGAACACGCCGATTTTCCTAAACTTAGTATACCGTTCTTTTTGTAAAACGTCAATATCTTTTTGTGATTTTTCCGATATCGTTTTTACCAAATATTCCTTGATATTTTCGGATATTTTGTCGATATCGTTTTGTGCGCCGCCCTCCGGCTCCGGAATGATGGCTTCGGCAACGCCAAACCGCACCATATCCTCCGCCGTGATCTGGAGCACCTCACAGGCATCCTGTTCCCTGGATGCATCCTTCCACAGAATGGAAGCGCATCCTCTGGGGGAGATGACCGAGTACAGTGCGTTTTCCAGCATTGCCAGATCATCGCACACGCCCAGCGCCAGCGCACCGCCGCTGCCGGCCTCGCCCAGCACCACCGAGATCACCGGTGTCCGCAGCATCATAAATTCAGCAATGCTGCGGGCGATCGCCTCGCCCTGTCCACGCTCTTCCGCCTCCACGCCGCAGAATGCGCCGGGCGTGTCGATCAGACAGATCACAGGACGGTGGAATTTTTCCGCCTGATGCGCCAGACGCAGCGCCTTGCGGTAGCCCTCCGGATGGGGCATGGCGAAATTGGACGCCTTGTTCTCCCGGATGTTGCGTCCCTTGACCTGCGCCAGAACCGTGACCGGTGTGCCGTTCAGCCGGCAGATGCCGCCGATGAGTGCGCCGTCGTCGCCGACGCCACGGTCGCCGTGCAGTTCATAAAAGTCCGTAAAAATTCGTGGGATATAGTCCCGCACGGTGGGACGGTTCTTGTCCCGGATGAGCAGCTGCCGATCCCATGCGGAAAGCTTTTGTGTTTCTTGTTCCATCCTTGCCCCTCCTTAGCCGTTTTCCCGTTCATAGCCGTGCAGCTTCAGCAGGTGGGACAGTGTGCTGCGCATGGTGCGCCGCTCCACGATCATATCCACAAAGCCCTTTTCCTGCACAAATTCTGCCAGCTGGAAGTTGTCGGGAAGCCGCTGGCGGATGGTGCCCTCGATGACACGCCGTCCGGCGAAGCCGATGAGCACCTTGGGTTCTGCCAGAATGATGTCCCCCAGCGATGCAAACGAAGCGGTGACACCGCCGGTGGTGGGATCTGTCATCACTGTGAGGTACAGCAGTCCGGCCTCGCTGTGCCGTGCCACGGCACCGGAGGTCTTTGCCATCTGCATGAGGGAGAGAATGCCCTCCTGCATCCGTGCACCGCCGGATGCGGTGAAAGCGACCACCGGCAGCCCTTTTTCTGTGGCAGTCTCAAAGGCACGTGTGATCTTTTCGCCCACTACGCTGCCCATGGATGCCATCATGAAATGGGAGTCCATGATGATGAGGACGGTGCGGGAACCCTTGATGGTGCACTCGCCGGTGATGACAGCGTCCCGCATGCCGGTCTGGGTCTGGGAGCGCTCGACTTTCTGCGCATAGTCCGGAAAGTGCAGCGGGTCGGCGCTGTGCATGCCGGCATCATATTCCACGAAGGAATTTTTGTCCGCCGTGATGCGCAGGCGCTCTGCTGCGGTCAGCCGTGCGTGATAGTTGCAGTTGGGGCAGACCTTGCCCTGTTCCTGAAACTGGCTCTCCGGCACGGACTGCTGGCAGCGGGGGCATTTGAACATAGGCTCATGTTCTGCGGTTGTGTCGTCGTTGAAGCGCTTGGTGACGTTTCTGAATAAATCTTCCAATGCCATGTATGTTTCACCCTACTCTCTGTTCACACCGTCAGCGCTGCGGCGTTCCTGAATTTTTCTGATCCCGGAGGAACTTCTCCAGAAAGCTGTTGTCGTAGTTGCCGGCCTCGAAATCCTTGTTCTTGATCAGCCGGAGCTGGAAGTCGATGTTGGAGTCGATGCCGTCCACGATAAATTCCGCCAAAGCCCAGCGCATTTTCATGATCGCCTCATGGCGGGTAGGCGCATGCACGATGAGCTTTGCAATCATGGAGTCATAGTAGGGCGGAATGGTATAGCCCTGATAGACTGCGCTGTCCACCCGCACGCCGGGGCCGCCGGGGATGTGCAGGGAACGGATGGTGCCGGGGGACGGCCGGAAATCCTGATCGGGATTCTCGGCGTTGATGCGGCACTCGATGGCGTGACCACGGACTTCGATGTCCTTCTGGGTGAACGGCAGGGGCTTGCCCTGTGCCACCAGCAGCTGGGTCTGCACCAGATCCACGCCCGTGACCCACTCGGTCACAGGATGCTCCACCTGAATGCGGGTGTTCATCTCCATGAAGTAGAAGTTGCGGTCGCTGTCCACCAGAAATTCGATGGTGCCGGCGTTATAATAGCCGCACGCTTTGGCAGCACGGACGGCTGCCTCCTGCATGGCGCTGCGCAGTTCCGGTGTCATCAGCGGACTGGGGCTCTCCTCCAGCACCTTCTGGTTCCGGCGCTGCATGCTGCAGTCCCGCTCGCCCAGTGCCACGGTGTTGCCCATCTGGTCGGCGATGATCTGGATCTCCACGTGATGGGGGCCGAGGATGAGCTTTTCCAGATAGACCTCATCGTTGCCGAAGAACATCTTCGCTTCTTCCTTTGCCACGGACATCTGCTCTTCCAGCTCCTCCGGCGAGTTGACACGGCGAATGCCTCTGCCGCCGCCGCCGGCGGATGCCTTGACCAGTACCGGATAGCCGATCTCTGCGGCGATGCGCTTTGCCTCCTCCACCGAGGAGACAGCGCCGTCCGAGCCGGGGATGACCGGAACGCCGGCAGCCTTCATGGTCTCCTTGGCTCTCGCCTTGTCGCCCAGCATGGCGATGGATTCCGGCGACGGGCCGATGAAGGTAATGCCGTTGTCGATGCAGAGCTGTGCAAATTCCGCACTCTCCGACAAAAAGCCGAAGCCCGGATGCAGTGCGGAAGCGCCGGTGTTCTGGCAGGCGGCGATGAGGGCGTTTCTGTTCAGGTAGCTCTCCTGTACAGAGGGCGGCCCGATGCAGACGGATTCATCCGCAATCTCTGCGTGCAGCGCATTGCGGTCTGCGGTGGAGTAGACCGTGACGCATTGCAGTCCCGCCTCACGGCAGGCACGGATGATCCGCACAGCGATCTCACCGCGGTTTGCAATTAAAACCTTTTTCCACATGTTGCTTGCCTCACTGCTCTACTGCAAATTTGATCTCGCAGGAAACGGCACGCTTGCCGTCTACGGTTGCCTCTGCCTTGCCCACGCCCATGGGGCCACGCTGTGCGATGATCTCCACAGAGAGGTCGAGCACGTCGCCCGGCACCACCTGACGGCGGAACTTTGCCTTGTCGATTCCGGCAAAGAGGGCGATCTTGCCCTTGAATTCCGGCTGGGACAGGATGCAGACAGCGCCTGCCTGTGCCAGCATTTCAATCATCAGCACGCCCGGCGTCACCGGCTTTTCGGGAAAATGTCCCTTGAACCAGAAGTCGTCTGCCTTGATATATTTTCTTGCCACGATGCGCTTGCCGATCTCCATTTCCAGCACCTCGTCAATGAGGAGAAACGGGTCACGGTGGGGGATGATCTCCTTGATCTGTTCCTGATTCAACAATACTTCTGCCATATCTGCACTCCTTTACGCAAGAATCATCAGCGGCTGGTCATACTCGACCGCCTCGCCGTTTTTCACCAGAATCTCCTGAACAGTGCCGTCCATATCGCTCTGCACCTCATTCATCAGCTTCATGGATTCGATAATCATGACCACATCGCCCTTTTTCACGGTGTCGCCCACCTGTACAAAGGGCGGCTGATCCGGAGAGGGAGAGGCGTAGAATGTGCCCACGATGGGCGACTTGATGATCTTGCCGCTGAGGGGCTTCTTCTCCTCTGCGGGAGCCGGAGCAGATGCAGCAGCTGCCGGAGCGGCAGCCGGCGCAGCCATGGGGACACCCATAGGCGGCATCGGCGGCGGGCACTTCTTGCCCTTGATGGTGATGCACTTGTCCTCCGATGCAATGGTGATCTCGCCCAGATCCTTTGCGGCGACGAGGTCGGCCAGCTTCTCGATGGTTTCCAGCGTCACCATATCATAAATTTTTTCACTCATGTCTGATTCTCCTTAGTCTACGCACTTCTTGAAGCACAGGGTGGCGTTGTGTCCGCCAAAGCCCAGCGAGTTCGACAGTGCGGCGCTGACCGGCATTTCTACTGGCCCATCGACACAGTAATCCAGATCGCACTCCGGATCCGGTGTGGTGTAGCCGATGGTCTGGTGGATGAAGCTGTCCCGGATGGACAGCGCACAGACAACTGCCTCCACAGCGCCCGTACCGCCCAGCATGTGACCGGTCATGGACTTGGTGGAATTGATCTTCACCTTTCTTGCCTGTTCCTCGCCCAGAGCGATCTTTACCGCCTTGGTCTCCAGCATATCGTTCAGGTGTGTGGAGGTGCCGTGGGCATTGATATAGGTGATGTCCTCCGGCTTCAGACCGGCCTCGGTGTACGCCTCGATCATTGCCCTGGAGGATGCGCCGCACTCCTCTGCCGGTGCGGTCATGTGGTATGCGTCGCAGGTCGCACCGTAGCCGGCCAGTTCGCAGTAGATCTTGGCGCCACGTGCCTTGGCGTGCTCATATTCCTCCAGCACCAGTACCGCAGAGCCCTCGCCCAGCACGAAACCGCCACGGTTCAGGTCGAACGGGGTGGATGCCTTTGCCGGATCGCTCTCTGTGGTCAGCGCCTTCATGGTGCGGAAACCGCCCAGTGTGAACTCTGTGATGGTGGATTCGCTGCCGCCGCACAGGCACACATCCAGATAGCCGTCCTTGATCTTGCGGAACGCTTCGCCAATGGCGTGGGTTGCGGAGGCGCAGGCAGTGGTGGTGCAGAAGTTGTCGCCACGGAAGCCGGTGCGGATGGCAACCTGACCGGCAGCCATGTTGCCGATCATCATGGGTACGAAGAACGGCGAGATGCGTCCCGGACCCTTGGCACGGTACTTGTCATGCTCTTCCTCAATTCTGCCGATGCCGCCGATGCCGCAGCCGATGATGGTACCCACACGGTACGGATCCATGTCCTTGAAATCCGAGCCGGCATCCTTCAGCGCCTGAACTGCTGATGCCACGGCGATCTGTGTGAACCGCTCCATGTGGCGGATGTCCTTGCGGTCGAAGTATTCCGCCGGATCGAAGTCACGGATGATACCGGCAACGCTGACACCCAGTTCGGTGGTGTCAAAGCTGTCGATCTTGGAAACACCCAGTGTTCCCTTCTTTACATTTTCCCAGAACTTTTCCACAGTGCTGCCCAGCGGGTTGACTGTGCCAAGTCCGGTGATGACTACTCTTTTCATAGTTCCTCGCTCTCTGCCGCAGCGGTGCGGCAAGCTTGTTTCTCAATTCTTAAAGCATTTTCAGCTTGTCTCCCCGGAAAGGGAAGGGGGACCAGCGAAGCTGGTGGAGGGGGGTTACGGGAAACCCCTTACATCATCAGTCCGCCGGAGATCTCAACGACCTGACCGGTGACATAGCTTGCATCCTCAGAGCACAGGAAAGAAATCACGCTTGCCACTTCCTGCGGGTCGCCGTAGCGCTTCATTGCCACCAGCTCCAGCATCTTGCTGCGCTGTTCCTCGGTGAGAGCGTCAGTCATGGGTGTCTTGATGAAGCCCGGTGCCACAGCGTTGACGGTGACATTGCGGGAGCCCAGCTCCTTTGCCACGGTCTTGGTCATGCCGATGATGGCAGCCTTGGATGCGGAATAGTTGATCTGTCCCGGATTGCCGTACAGACCGGCAACGGATGCCAGACTGACAATGTGTCCGTGACGCTGGCGCATCATAACAGCGCCCACCAGCTTCATCATGTTGAACACGCTCTTCTGGTTGACGGCGATGACAGCGTCGTACTGTTCCTCAGACATGCGTACCATCAGACCGTCCTTGGTGATGCCGGCGTTGTTGACCAGTGCATCGATGGAACCGAACCGTTCCTTGACTGCCTTGGTCATTGCTTCGCACTGGGCATAGTCTGCCACGTTTGCGGCAAAAAGCTCTGCCTCTACGCCGAAGCTGCGGCACTCTTCTGCGACCTTCTCAGCGTTTGCCTTATCGGAATCGCTGGGGAAGTGATTGACTGCGATATTATAACCGTCCTTCGCCAGACGCTTGGCGATGCATGCGCCAATGCCCTGAGAAGAACCTGTGATCAATGCTGTTGCCATGGTAATTTCTCCTTTATCTCAACTCAGTTTTTGCCCAGTAACCGGAACGCCTGTGCCCACATCTCGTCGATAACCTCTTTACAGGGTTTGATCTCGTGGATCATGCCGGCGATCAGACCGCACAGGAATGAACCCTCGTCCACGTTGCCGTCTACCACTGCCTTGCGCAGAGAGCCGACGGTCATTGCCTCAAAGTCCTCCGGCGGGCAGGCTTCCTTTTCCATTGCCTGCAATTTCTTGGTGTACTTGGTCTTGATGCCACGGCAGGGGCTGCCGGAGTAGAAGCCGGTGATCTGGTTGTCGGTGTCCTTTGCCTTGAGTACCAGCTCCTTGTATTTCGGGGAGATCTGGCATTCCTCTGTGGCGAGGAACCGTGTGCCCAGCTGGACACCCTCAGCGCCCAGCATGAATGCCGCAGCGATGCCTCTGCCGTCTGCGATACCGCCGGCAGCGATGACCGGAATGTCTACCGCATCCACGACCTGCGGCACCAGACACATGGTGGTGTTCATGCCGATGTGTCCGCCGGACTCGGTGCCCTCTGCCACAACAGCATCAGCGCCGGCACGTTCCATGCGCTTTGCCAGTGCCACAGACGGAACCACCGGAATCACCTTGATGCCGGCTGCCTTCCATGCGTCCATATACTTGCCGGGGTTGCCTGCGCCGGTGGTGACGATGGGCACGTGTTCCTCAATGACCAGCTGTGCCAGATCGTCGGCGTTGGGGCTCATGAGCATGATGTTCACGCCAAAGGGGTTCTGTGTCTTTTCCTTGCAGGTGCGGATCTGTCCCCGCAGATAGTCGATGGGGGCGCTGCCGCCGGCGATCAGACCGACTGCGCCGGCGTTGGACACTGCCGAAGCCAGTGTGCTCTCGGCGATCCACGCCATGCCGCCCTGAATCATGGGGTACTTGCACCCCAGCAGTTTGGTAATTCTGGTTTCCATATCGAGATACATCCTTTCTAATTGGGATTGTTTTTTTATTTTTGAAAATCTTTCTCCAGTTTCACGCAAAGACGCATGAGCTTTTTGGATTCTGCATCAGTGCTGCCAGCTTTCTTTGCTGCGTTATAGACGGTGAATGCGTCGATCTTACCGCCATTGGCTGCCCATGTATTCAGCAGGGCACGGGACGTTTCCACATCTGTAATGTGTACCATCTGCTTTCCGGAGCCCTCCTGAAAAAAAGCCATCAGTCCATCTTCCGGTCCCAAATTGGCGGTAAACCAATACCATTTCTTTTGGAACTGGAACATATCCAAAACAAACAGCCGCCGTCCGTAGTAGTTATAGAATTTGTATAAATATCTTGATCGAAACAGCATGATTTCCTCCCATTTTCGAATTAGTATTCCATAATAAGTGCGGCATAGGTCAGACCTGCGCCGAAGCCCACCAGACACACCTTTTCGCCACGCTGGATCTTTCCGGCACGGATCGCCTCATCAAAAGCGATGGGGATCGAAGCGCTGGAGGTGTTGCCGTGGTATTCAATGTTGGTGATGACCTTTTCCATGGGCTGTTTCAGGAACTTCATGGCAGTTTCGATGATGCGCATGTTTGCCTGATGGGGGACGATCTTGTCCAGATCATTCAGGTCAAAGCCGATCTTTTCGGCTGCCATGGTTGCCGCCTTTGCCAGTGCGTGGGTGGCGAACTTGTACACCTCTCTGCCGTCCTGCAGCATGGTGTGCTCCCAGCCCTCCGGGCCAGGGCCCATGCCGTCATCATATTCCGCAAAACGCTCCGGCTTTACGAAGGGCGACTGGGGCAGGGCGCTGTGGGCATAGAGATACTTGGCACCTGTGCCGTCTGCGCCCAGATGGCTGGTGTACAGGGCATCTTCCCTGTATTCGATCAGTGCCGCAGCTGCGCCGTCCCCGAAGAGAATGCAGGAGGAGCGGTCGCTGTAGTTGGTGATCTTCGACAGACTCTCGTTGGCGATGACCAGCGCATACCTGATGGAGGAATCGGTTTTCAGGAAGCGGTGTGCGGTGTCCATGGCATAGACAAAGCCGGAGCAGGCTGCGTTCAGATCGAAGCAGGCTGCGTTCACAGCGCCGATCTTGCCCTGAATGATGCAGGACATAGAGGGTGTGCAGTATTCCGGTGTAATGGTGGTGTCGATCAGCAGACCGATCTCCGCCGGATCAATGCCTGCTGCCTCAATGGCACGCTTGGCTGCCTGAACGCCCATGTACCAGGTCGGCTCGCCATCCGAAATATGGCGTGTGCCGATGCCGGTGCGTGTCCGGATCCACTCGTCGTTGGTTTCTACGATTTTTGCCATATCGTCGTTTGTCACCTGAAATTCAGGGGTATAGCTGCCTGTGCCTAAAACATGAATGCCCATGCCAAAAATTCCTCCGTTCACAGGGCGCACCGGCGGCAGGCTGCGCCGGCAAAGATCCCGAAATGCGCTGCTGCTGAAAAAAATTCGGTGCGTCCTATTGTTTCTTTTGCTTTTTTGTGTTATGATAGAAGCAGGGGCCGCACCGGCGAAAAATGCCGGATGCGGTCTGCAAAAATAGTATTGCCGTCCTGTGGAGATATCCCGGCAGGCTTTGCGGCTACACACTCTTCTATTATAGATGATTTTACAGCGTTTTGCAATGTAAAACGGGAACTTTTCGAGGTAGGAAAAGTGAAATACTATTTTTTGCACAAAATTTAACGTGGATATTTGTGCAGATTTGTACATCTCCATGAGAAAGGATCAGATATTATGACAACGATCGCACTTTTTTCGGGACAGGGTTCCCAGTATGAAAAGATGGGACTGGATCTGGTAAAGCAGGATGCCGAACTGGAATCCATTTATGAGGCAGCATCCGAGGCGCTGGGCTTTGATTTGTTCGCCATTGTTGCAGATGCTGACGCACAGACGCTGGGGCGCACCATTTACGCACAGCCTGCCATTATGGCGACCTCTCTGGTATGCCTGGAGGCAGCTAAGAAGCGAGGTTTTACGTATGACGCCGTTGCCGGCCATTCGCTGGGCGAGTACGCCGCAATGGTTGCTGCCGGTATGCTGTCCCTGGAGGACGGCTTCAAGGTCATCAAGGCCCGTTCCGAGGCAATGGATGCCGCAGCTGCGGCAGCAGACGGGGCAATGTGCGCTGTGCTGAAGCTGGCGCCGGCAGAGGTGGAGCGCATCTGTGCCGAGACCGAGGGCTATGTTGTCCCGGCAAACTATAACTCCGCCGTTCAGACGGTCATCGCCGGCGACCGTGCCGCTGTGGAAAAGGCAGCCGAGGCGTGCGCAGCGCAGAAGGGCAGAACCGTGATGCTGGCTGTGGCAAGCGCATTCCACACCAAGTTCATGCAGCCGGCAGCCGATGCGTTCTATGAGGCAGTCAAGGATGTGAAGTTTGCCGCACCGAAGGTGCCGTTCTACTCCAACGTGCTGGGCGGTGTGCGCACAGACTTCTCCGATATGCCCAAGGCACTGGCAGAGCACATTGTTTCGCCGGTACGCTTCACCGATGAGCTGGCAGCCATGCAGGCAGCCGGCATCACACGCTACATCGAGTTCGGCCCGAAGAACGTGCTGACCGGTCTGGTGAAAAAGACGCTCAAGGGCGTTACCGCAAAGAACTGCGAGAACTGTGAGACACTGGAAGGAGTTCTGGAATAATGGAACAGTATACATTGATCGGACACCCGCTGGGACACTCCATGTCGCCGTTTATCCACGAGCGGCTGTTTGCCATGGCGGGCAGAAAGGCAGAGTACACCCTGACCGATATCGCACCGGAGCACCTGCTGGAAAAGGAGCCGTTTCTCCGGAGCCTACAGGGCTTTAACATCACCATCCCCCACAAGATGGCAGTCATCCCCATGGTAGACCAGCTGGACGAGAGCGCCAAGCGCTATGACTCCGTCAACTGCGTGGCAAACGCAGACGGCAAGCTGGTGGGCTATAACACCGACTGCGACGGCTTCACCATGTCCGTGAAGGATTATCCCATGGACGGCAAGGTGCTTCTCATCGGCTGCGGCGGTGTGGGACGCATGATCGCCACCGAGGCGCTGCGCAGCGGTGCAGACCTGACCATCGGCATCATCCCGCAGGATCGGGAGCTGGTGGAAACCTTCATTCAGGAGGCAAAACAGCACATGCCGGATGCTAAGGTGCAGTATGCCGTGACCGCAGAGATCCACGAGAAGTTCGATGTCATCATCAACGCCTCGCCGGTGGGCATGTTCCCCAAGGTGGACGCTTGTCCGGTTTCTGACGAACTGATCGATCAGGCGGACTATTTCTTTGACGTGATCTATAATCCCACCAAGACGCTGTTCCTCCGCAAGGCGCTGGCGCAGGGCAAGACCGCAAAGGGCGGCGCAGCCATGCTGGTATTGCAGGCAGTCCGTGCCCACGAGATCTGGAACGGCGACAGCTACACCCAGGAGCAGATCGACACCATCATTCGGGAGATGGAACAGACCATCGACCAGCAGAATGGCACACACTGAGGAGGGCGCATGAAAGCGATTTTTTTGTGCGGCTTTATGGGCTGCGGCAAGTCCACCGTGGGCGAACTGGTTGCCAAACAGCTCAAGCTGCCCCTCATCGACACCGATGCCTATCTGGTGGAGCAGGAGGGACGCAGCATTCCGGAGATCTTCGCACAGGACGGCGAGCCGTATTTCCGGAAGATCGAGGCAGAGGCGATCCGGACGCTCTGCGGCAAACAGGCGGTCATCGCCTGCGGCGGCGGTGCCATACTGAATCCGGACAGCGCAGCAGCTGCCCGGAAAGAGGGCGTTGTGGTGCTGCTGGACGAGTCCTTTGACACCTGCTATCGGCGCATCAAGGGCGACACCAACCGCCCCATTGTGCAGCGCAGCACTAAGGAGGAACTGGAACAGCTCTTTCAGAAGCGTGCGGCAGTGTACCGTGCCAATGCCTCCTGCGTGGTCGCCGGCGGCGTATCCCCTAAGAAAATGGCGGAGCGTGTCATCGCTGCGGTACAGGAAGCTTAACCAAAATTCTTGTTGCATATGACAAAAGGCGAGCGGAATGCGGTTCCGTTCGCCTTTTTGATGCGTTGCTGTTTGGAATCAGGAGTGGCTCTCCAGCTTGGCGTTTGCCAGCATCAGCTTGATGCGGTTCTCCTGGTTGACTCTGGTTGCGCCGGGGTCATAGTCGATCGCCACAATGTTGGCGTTGGGGTAGGCGTTCTTGATGGTGCGTGCCATGCCCTTTGCCACGATGTGATTCGGCAGGCAGCCGAACGGCTGAGTGCAGATGATGTTTTCCGTGCCGGTTTCCGCCAGCACTGCCATTTCGGCGGTGATCATCCAGCCCTCTCCCATAGAAACGCCCTGACTGATGTACTTGTCTGCGGCACGGCGCAGATCCTCGAAGTCGTGGGGCGGGGTGAACTCGCCGTGCTTCTGGATCGCCCGGATCATCTGCACCTGTTTGCTGTGGAGGAACTTGTACCCCAGCCCGAACGCCAGCGTCTTGAAGTTCCTGTAGTCGTACAGGTGGCTGTTGGTCTCGCTGTTGGCAGCGCAGTACAGGATAAATTCCAGCAGCGTGGGCACAACGGGTTCGCAGCCCTCGGAGATGAGGAAGTCCTCCAGATGGTTGTTCGCCAGCGGGGAATACTTGACGTAGATCTCGCCGATGATGCCCACCTTGATCTTGGGCTTCTTGCTGCGGGGGATGGCAGCGAAGTCCCTGAGAATCTGGGCGTAGGTCTTTTCAGCGGAGAGGAACTTGTTGCTCTCGAACAGCTTGGGCAGCTTCTCCTGCCATGCGTCCAGCACCTGCTGGGACTCGCCCTCGTTCAGCTCGTAGGGACGGCACTGGTTGAACAGCGTCATGAGCAGATCGGCGTACAGAACGGCGTAGACCATTTTGATGCACAGCGCCGGTGTCAGTTCCAGACTGCTGTCCTTTTCCAGTCCGGCGAAATTCAGGGAGATGACCGGCACCTGCGGGAACTGCTCCGCCATGCACTTGCGCAGCAGGTGGATGTAATTGGACGCACGGCATCCGCCGCCGGTCTGGGTGATGAGCAGGGCGGTGTGGTCGATGTCATACTTGCCGCTCTTCAGCGCCTCCATGAACTGCCCCACAACCAGCAGAGCCGGATAGCAGGTGTCGTTGTGGACGTTTTTCAGTCCCTCCTCCACCACGGTGCGGGAGGTGGACTCCAGCAGCACCACGTGATACCCGAACTGTTCCAGAATGCGAATGAGCAGGTGGAAGTGAATGGGGAGCATGTTGGGTGCAAGAATGGTATAGGTCTTTTTCATTTCCGGTGTGAATTTTGCATATGCCATAAGATATGGGTACCTCCTTGGAATGCCCGGGGTGGTGTGTCTATGCGATGTGATTTATGCCTCTTCCGATTCGGCGGAGCTTTGCTTCTGTGTCTGCTCCATGGCGGCGATCAGGCTTCGCAGGCGGATCTTGATGGCACCCAGATTGCTGATCTCGTCGATTTTCAGCTGGGTGTACAGCTTTCCGCCGTCCTCCAGAATCCGCCGCACCTCGTCGGTGGTGATGGCATCGATGCCGCAGCCGAAGGACACCAGCTGTACCAGCTGCATATCCGGCTGGGTGGTGACGTATTTGGCAGCACGGTACATTCTGGAGTGGTATGTCCACTGGTTCAGCGCCTGTAGTTCCGGTGTCTGCGCCAGATGCGCCACGCTGTCCTCGGTGATGACGGCAAGCCCCAGACTGGCGATGAGCTTGTGGATGCCGTGATTGATCTCCGGGTCAATGTGGTAGGGTCTGCCTGCCAGCACGATGATCTGCTTGCCTGCCTCCCGTGCCTGCCGGACGATCTCCTCGCCCTCGGCAACGATGCCCTTCCGGTACTGCTCCAGTGCGGCGAAGCCGTGTTCCAGCGCCTGTTCCACCTCTTTTTTTGAGGCGTACTTGGCGAAGATGGTGTGGAGCGTCTTGACCACATGGCTGCGGCGGTTCAGGTCGAGGAACGGGTGCAGGAAGTTGCTGTCCGTCAGTTTTTCGCAGTTCGCCATGAGCAGCTCCGGATAATACGCCACAACGGGGCAGTTGTAGTGGTTGTCGGAGTCGCCCTCGTCGATGTTGTAGCTCATGCAGGGGTAGAAGATGAAGTCCACGCCCTGTTCCAGCAGACTCTCGATGTGGCCGTGGGTCAGCTTTGCCGGATAGCAGACCGTGTCGGACGGGATGGTGCTCTGTCCCTTATAATACGTATTCCGTGTGCTCTCCTCGGAGAACTTCACGGCAAATCCCAGCTCTGTAAAGAACGTGTGCCACAGGGGCATCTGGTCGTAGTAGTGCAGCGCCAGCGGCAGTCCCACCGTTGCCCTGGGCTTCTCCGGCTGGTGCTCTGCCAGGGAGAGGATGTGCCGGTACTTCCACTCGAACAGATTGGGCAGCTGCTCCGCTTCTTTTTTGCCGGCACCCCTTTCACAGCGGTTTCCGGAGATGAACCGTCCGCCGTCGGAGAACCGGATGATGCTCAGGGCACAGTGCGCCGTGCAGCCCTTGCAGGTGGCAGCCTTTGCCGTGTAGGAGAAGTTTTTCAGATCCTCTGCGCTGCGCAGGGTGGTGGTGCCGCTGGAGCGCTCCTGTGCATAGAGGGCTGCGCCGAATGCGCCCATCAGACCGGAGATCGCCGGCCGGATAACGTCGTGGCCGATCTCCCGCTCAAAGCACCGCAGCACGGCGTCGTTCAGGAATGTGCCGCCCTGTACCACGATGTGCTGTCCCAGCTCCTCGGGATTGCGGGCACGGATGACCTTGTAGATGGCGTTCTTGACGATAGAACCGGACAGACCGGCGGAGATATCCTCGATGGTTGCGCCGTCCTTCTGCGCCTGCTTGACGCTGCTGTTCATGAAAACGGTGCAGCGGGAGCCCAGGTCTACCGGATGCTCGGCGAACAGTCCCAGCTTGGAGAAGTCGGCGATGTCGTAGCCCAGCGCCACGGCGAACGCCTGAATAAACGAGCCGCAGCCGGAGGAACATGCCTCGTTCAGCATGATGCTGTCGATGCTGTGGTTTTTGATCTGGAAGCACTTGATGTCCTGGCCGCCGATGTCGATGATGAAGTCCACCTCCGGACAGAAGAACGATGCCGCCTTGAAGTGCGCCACGGTTTCCACAATGCCGAAGTCCACGCCCAGTCCGGCACGGATGAGATCCTCGCCGTAGCCGGTGACGGCGCTGCCGCAGATGGTGCAGTCCGGACTCAGCCCCTCATAGAGGGCGGACAGCTCCCGTTTGATGCAGTCCAGCGGCTGTCCCTTGTTGGAGGCGTAGAAATCGTAGAGCAGCTCGTGGTTTTCCGAGAGCAGCACGATCTTGGTGGTGGTAGAGCCGGCATCAATGCCCAGATACGCCTTGCCGGCATAGGTGCGGTAGTCGCCTCGTGCCACATCGTGGGCGGCGTGGCGCTCCTGGAACCGCTGGTATTCCTCCGGATAGCTGAACAGGGGCTTGTCTGCCACCAGCGCTGTCTGCGTCTGTGCCTGCGCCAGCATCTCCTGCAACTGCGTTAGGGTGTAGGCATCCGGCAGGGCACAGGCGGACAGGGCGCTGCCGTAGGCGACAAAGGTTCTGCCGTCCTCCGGAAAATGGGCGTGTTCCCCGTCCAGCTGGAGCGTCTTGGTGAAAGCGTTGCGCAGCCCCTGCAAAAAGGACAGCGGGCCGCCCAGAAAGAGCACGTTGCCCTGGATGCGTCTGCCCTGTGCCAGACCGGAAACCGTCTGGTCTACGACTGCCTGAAAGATGCTGGCGGCGATGTCCTCCCGCCGTGCGCCCTGATTCAGGAGGGGCTGGATGTCCGACTTGGCGAAAACACCGCAGCGGGAGGCGATGGGATACACTTTTTCCGCACGGAGTGCCATCTGATCCAGCTGGTCTACGCTGACATCCAGCAGCGTTGCCATCTGGTCGATAAAAGCGCCCGTACCGCCGGCACAGCTGCCATTCATGCGCTGCTCCACACCGCCGGTGAGGAAGATGATCTTGGCATCCTCGCCGCCCAGCTCGATGACAGCATCGGCTTCGGGACAGCGTTCCTTGACGGCGAGAAATGCGGCGTGGACTTCCTGCACAAAGGGCAGCTTCGCCGCCTGCGCCAGCCCCAGACCGGCAGAACCGGTGATGCTGACACGCATGGCTTCGGCGGGGTACTGCTGCGCCAGCTCGCCCAGCTTTCCGCAGACGGTCTCCCGTACCTTGGAGAAGTGCCGCTCATAGCTGGAGGACAGCACGTGGTGTTCCTGATCCAGCACCACCGTTTTTACCGTTGTCGATCCGATATCAATGCCGATGGCATACGGGATTGCAGTTATTTCACTCACAGATGGGTACTCCTTTCCGTTCCCTAGAGATCCCTAGAAATTCTTAGAATCTTTATTGTATAACTTTTTTCTTGTGAATTCTACAGAAAACAAGAAAATTTTTCGCAAATTCTTTTGGATGTTTTGCAAGAGCCTGTCTCACACTTTTGAGCATGTTTGCGTAAACATGCCGGAAGATGCGAGACAGGTTCTTGGGCGGGGTTATTGCAGAGAAGGTACTGCCTCATCTGCATAGGTGATTCCGTGATACATAATTATTGCAGGACGTTTCTCGGCACACGCTTGGAGATGCCGCAGACGATCTCATAGCCGATGGTGCCGTACAGGGCGGCAAGCTCATCGGCAGTGATGGAGGCATCGCCGTCTGTGCCGAACATGGTGACCACATCGCCGGGCTTGACCTCCTCCGGCAGATCGGTGACATCCAGCATCAGCTGATCCATGCAGACTCTGCCCACAATGGGACATGCCCTGCCGTGCACCAGTGCGGAGGCCTTGTTGGAGAGCAGCCGTGCGTAGCCGTCGGCATAGCCGATGGTGACGGTGGCAATGGTGCGGGGTGCGGGGGCGGTGTAGGTTCTGCCGTAGCTGATGCATGCGCCGGACTCCACGGTTTTCACGTGGGATACCACGCTGCGCAGGGACATGACGGGGCGCAGCTCCATGGGAACGTGAACCGGATAGTTCGGCTCCAGTCCGTACATGATGATGCCGATGCGTGCCAGTGTGGCTCTGGGGTTGGGACGGGTGACCGATGCGGCGCTGTTCATAAAGTGCAGGTGCTTGACGGGGTGTCCCAGCTCTGCCAGCTTGTCGTAGACGCTGACAATGAAGTCCTCCTGTGCCTGCGTGTAGGCGATGTCGTCTGCCTCCGGCGAGTCTGCCACGGCGAAGTGGGTGTAGATGCCCTCGATGGAGAGACGCTCCAGCTCAAACAGGGGAAGCAGCTCCCTGGCGCAGTTCTCCGGCGTGCTGCTGCGGAACCCGATGCGTCCCATGCCGGTGTCCAGCTTGATGTGGCAGCGCACCGGCTGGTGGGCGAAGTGCTGCAACTGGCGGGCGTAGTCCAGCGAGAGAACGCCCTGGATGATGTTGTTCCGTGCCAGCTCCGGCGCAAATTCCGGCGGGGTGTAGCCCAGAATGAAGATCTCTCCGTAGGGGCAGTATTCCCGCACGGAGAGCGCCTCCTCCAGATTGGAAACGGCAAACCAGCGCACGCCCAGCTCCCAGAGCTTCTTGCAGATCGCCTCGTCGCCGTGGCCGTAGGCGTTCGCCTTTACCACCGCCATATACTGGGTATGCTGCGGCAGCATGTTCTGTACGGTGCGAACGTTGTGCTCCAGTGCGGATAAATCAATTTCTGCCCATGCACGGTAGCGTTTTTGTTGTTCCAATTCCATGATGACAAAACCTTCCCTTTTTCGCAGCTTCGGCTGCGCTTGCATTTTTTGATAAAATATGCTATGATAAAAATTGACCAGATATGAATAGGCTTGAAAACTGCTGTTGTCATATCGTTTCAAAATCGGTCTGCGCCGTTGCTGCAGCGCAGCAGATGAAAACAGTTTTAAGTATAGCACACAGAAGCCGAAATTGCAAGTACGATTTGTGAATATGTTGAAGAAGGGGAGATTTTGTCTATGCCGCATGCCATTTTTGATACCCACAGCCATTACACAGACGATGCCTTTGCGCCGGATCGGGAGGAGGTGCTGCGCGCTCTGCCGGAGCATGGCGTTGTCCACGCCGTTCTCGCCGGAACGACCATGGAGGACAGCGCCGCCGGCATCGCACTGGCGCACGCCCACGAAATTCTCTACGCTGCCGTGGGCATCCATCCGGAGACTGCCGGAAGCCAGCCGGCGGACTATCTGGCACAGCTGGAGCAGCTTGCGGCACAGCCCAAGGTCGTCGCCATCGGGGAGATCGGGCTGGACTACCATTATGCGGGATACGACCGGGAACAGCAGATCATCCTGCTGCGGGAGCAGCTGGATCTGGCAAAGCAGCTGGATCTGCCGGTCATCATCCACGCACGGGATGCCACAGAGGATTACATACGCATTCTGGAGGAATTTCGTCCCCGTGGCGTGGTGCACTGCTTTTCCGGCAGCGCAGAGACGGCGCAGCAGGTGCTGAAGCTGGGCATGTACATCGGCTTCACCGGCGTTCTGACCTTTTCCAATGCCAAAAAGGCACGGCGTGCGCTGGCAGCGGTGCCGGAGGACCGGCTGGTGCTGGAAACGGACTGCCCTTATATGGCACCGGTGCCCATGCGTGGCAAGCGGTGTGATAGTACGATGATTCCCTACACGGCGGAGGCAGCGGCGCAGGTGTTGGGAAAGGACATGCAGACGGTGCTGGAGCAGACCTGCCGCAACGGCGAACGGCTCTTCGGCATTCCGGCAGCGGAGAAAGGAGCAGAACCATGCGTGTAAAAGATGCGGCAGCGGAGTATTTGGCAAAGGCAGAGGGTCAGTTTTGTTCCGGCGAGGTGCTGGCAGCGCATCTGGGCGTGAGCCGCAACGCCGTGTGGAAAGCCGTGCGTGCATTGCAGGAGGAGGGCTATCCCATTGAGTCCCGCAAGCGCATCGGATACCGGTTGGTGACCGATGCCGACCTGCTGACAGAGGATGCGGTGCGGGAGTATCTGCACACCCGCACACTGGGGCAGCAGCTGCTTGTGTTTCCGGAGCTGGACTCCACCAATGTTTACTGCCGGAAGCTTCTGCAAAAAGGCGGCAATTGCAGCGGCACGGTAGTGGCGGCGAACTGCCAGACTGCCGGACGCGGCAGACAGGGGCGGTCGTTCTGTTCGCCGGCGGGTTCCGGACTGTATTTCTCTCTGATCCTCCGTCCCCGCCTGCCCTTTCGGGATGCACCTCTCCTGACGGCGTGCGCCGCCGTCGCAGTGGCACGTGCTATTGACAATCTGTACGGGACACAGGTGCGCATCAAGTGGGTGAACGACCTGTTCCTGAACGGCAAGAAGTTCTGCGGCATTCTGACCGAGGGCGGGGCAAGTCTGGAATCCGGTCTGCTGGAACAGGTGGTCATCGGCATCGGCATCAACATCCGCCATACCAAGAACGCCTTTCCGCCGGAGCTGTGCCGCCGTGTCACCTCCATCGAGGAGGCTGTGCCGGACTGCCACGTCAAGCGGGCGCAGCTGCTCAGCGCCGTGCTGTGCGAACTGGAACAGCTGCTGCCGGATCTCAGCCAGCGCCGTTTCCTGCGGGAATACCGCTCCCGTTCCTGCCTGACGGGGCGGACAGTGGAGGTCGAGATGACTGACGGCAACACGAAGAAAGCGTCTGTTGTGGGGATCGCCGACGACTGCGGTCTGATTATCCGCAACCTCAACGGCGACGTGGAGACCCTCTACGCCGGCGATGTCCACATTCGGGAGATGCACGCATAGGCGTGCAGTGCTTCCGGAAAAGTAAAAAATGTGTGTGATTTTTTCACAGCACTGGACAAAACGAACAAAATATGATATAATGGGAGCATTGCAATCTGTTGAAATTTCTGAAAATGGCAGAGCGAAGAGAAAGGATGTAACACTGATGAAGATGAAAAATAAGGCGGAAACGGTAAATTGGAAAGGCTTGGAATGCGTACAGCTCACCGCCGGCGGATACACTGCACTGATTGCACCGGGCATCGGCTCCAACGTGCTGCGCCTGCACGACGATGTGAACGGCATTGAATTTTTCCGCTGGGATGAGGCGAATACCCCCGACGACATTCGGGCATCTGCGGAGGTCTGGGGTCTGCCGACGCTGTACCTGCCCAACCGGTTTGCCGACGGCATTCTGCGCACCTCGGATGCGGAGTATCACCTGCCGGTGAACGAAGCTGCACCGTTCCACAACCACATTCACGGTTTCCTGCACAAGCGTGTGCACACCGTCATTGCGCAGAGCGCCAACGAAGAGGGCGCATGGGTGCGCACCTGCTATGTATATAATGAGAACGACCCGTTCTTCCAGTACTTCCCGCTGCCGTTTACCGCAGAGTTCCTGTTCATGCTGAGCGAGACCGGTCTGGAGTACAAGTTCTCCATCAAGAACCAGTCCCGGTACAAGCTGCCGGTTTCCATCGCCACCCACACCACCATCTCCGCACCATTTGTGGACGGCGCAAAGGAGGAGGACATTCAGATTCAGGTGCCGGTGGAGGAAAAGTGGATTCTGGACGACCGCTGTCTGCCCACCTGCGAGACCCGCTCGCTGGACGGCTACGACATGCAGTACAAGAACGGCACCACCTGTCCGGTAAAGCGTGTGGTGGACAACGACATGTACACCGGCGGAAAGCTGACGTTCCGTGGCAGACCGTTCCGTGGTGTGCTGATGACGGATTCCGCCAGCGGCAAGGGCATCGGCTATGAGGTCTCCGATGCCTACCGCTTCTGGATTCTGTGGAACGACCGGGGCGAGAAGCACTATTTCTGTCCGGAGCCGATGACCGCCATGATCGATGCGCCCAACCTGAAGCTGCCGGCAGAAAAGACCGGCTACTGCGAGCTGGTGCCGGGCGAGAATTTCCACGTGGCACAGCATTTCTTCACCATCGTTTAAATGCCCGTAAAATCCGGAAATAATTTCAAAAAACACTTGTATTTCTGAATATATTATGTTATAATGAAAATACTGGCTGTCTGGGCGAGTCGGCTTCCGGTCGTTCCAGCAGCATGAAAATCTTGAAAAGAAAATCTGAAAAAAGGAGTTCCCTCAATGAAATTTGGCTATTTTGACGACGCAAACAAAGAATACGTCATTCAGAATCCGAAAACCCCGTATCCGTGGATCAATTACCTCGGAACACAGGAGTTTTTCTCCCTGATTTCCAACACTGCCGGCGGCTATCACTTCTACAAGGATGCCCGTCTCCGCAGAATCACCCGTTACCGTTACAACAACGTACCGGTAGATATGGGCGGCCGTTACTTCTACATCAAGGACGGCGAGACCGTATGGTCTCCGGGCTGGTCTCCGGTCAAGACTGATCTGGACGCTTACACCTGCCGTCACGGCATGGGCTACACCGTCATCTCCGGCAAGAAGAACGGCATCTCCGCAGAGGTTACCTTCTTCGTACCGCAGAACTACAACGGCGAGATCCAGAGTCTGGTTCTGAAGAACGAGGGCAGCGAGGCAAAGACCATCAAGCTGTTCTCCTTCATTGAGTGGTGTCTGTGGAACGCACAGGACGACTCCACCAACTTCCAGAGAAACTTCAACACCGGCGAAGTGGAGATCGAAGGCTCTACCATTTTCCACAAGACCGAATACAAGGAGCGCCGCAACCACTTCGCATTCTACACCGTAAACGATGCCATCGACGGCTACGACACCGACCGTGAGAGCTTCCTCGGTCTGTACAACGGCTTCGAGAATCCGCAGGTCGTTGCAGCCGGCAAGGCTTCCAACTCCGTTGCAGACGGCTGGTCGCCCATCGCTTCCCACTATAAGGAAATCACCCTGGCTCCGGGCGAGTCCAAGCAGCTGATCTTCATTCTGGGCTACGTAGAAAACCCGAAGGATCAGAAGTGGAACGCTGACGGCAGCATGAACAAGTCCCGTGCATACGAGATGATCGAACAGTACAACACACCGGAAAAGGTTGCTGCTGCACTGGCTGAACTGAAGGCAATGTGGGATGCACTGCTGTCCAAGTACAGCGTCAAGACTCCGGATGACAAGATGAACCGCATGGTCAACATCTGGAACCAGTATCAGTGCATGGTTACCTTTAACATGTCCCGTTCCGCTTCCTACTTCGAGAGCGGTATCGGCCGTGGCATGGGCTTCCGTGACTCCAACCAGGACCTGCTGGGCTTCGTGCACCAGATTCCGGACAGAGCAAGAGAGCGTCTGATCGATCTGGCTTCCACACAGCTGGAAGACGGCGGCTGCTATCACCAGTATCAGCCTCTGACCAAGAAGGGCAACAACGAGATCGGCGGCGACTTCTCCGACGACCCGCTGTGGATGATCCTGTCCGTCGCTGCATACATCAAGGAATCCGGTGACTATTCCATCCTGGATGCCATGGTACCGTATGACAACGACGAGTCCAAGGCAAAGACCATGATGGATCACCTGGAGAAGAGCTTCTTCCACGTCGTAGAAAATGTTGGTCCTCACGGACTGCCGCTGGCAATGCGTGCAGACTGGAACGACTGCATCAACCTGTCCTGTTTCTCTGACGAGCCGGGCGAGTCCTTCCAGACCTCCACTTCTCCGAAGTACGGCGAGGACAAGTATTCCAAGGTTGCAGAATCCATGATGGTTGCTGCACTGTTCACCTATGCAGGTCCGGAATACGTGGCAATGTGCAAGAAGAAGGGCGACGAAGCCGGCGCTGCAAAGGCACAGGCTGCCATCGACCAGATGAAGAAGAACATCATGGAATACGGCTGGGACGGCGAGTGGTTCCTCCGTGCATATGATGACTTCGGCAAGAAGATGGGCTCTCACGAGTGCGAAGAGGGCAAGATCTTCATCGAGCCGCAGGGCTTTGCTGTTATGGGCGGCTGCGGTAAGGAGACCGGCGCTGACCTGAAGGCTCTGGAGAGCGTAGACAAGTGGCTGAACTCCGAGCACGGTCTGAGCCTGAACCAGCCGGCATTCACTAAGTACTACATCCAGTACGGTGAGATCTCCACCTATCCGGCAGGCTATAAGGAAAATGCCGGCATCTTCTGCCACAACAACGCATGGATCATCTGCGCAGAAGCATTCGTTGGCCACGGCGACAAGGCATTCGAATACTACAGCAAGATCGCTCCGGCATACCGGGAAGAGAAGTACTCCGACCTGCACCGCACTGAGCCGTATGTATACGCACAGATGATCGCAGGTAAGGACGCAAAGCGTCACGGCGAGGCAAAGAACAGCTGGCTGACCGGTACTGCTGCATGGAACTTCGTTGCAGTTTCCCAGTACATTCTGGGTGTCATTCCGGATTGGGACGGCCTGAAGATCGATCCGTCGATCCCCCACGAGTGGGATGGCTTCACCATTTCCAGACAGTTCCGTGGTGCAACCTACGATGTCACCGTCAAGAACCCGAACCACGTTTGCAAGGGTGTGGTATCTGTTACCGTTGACGGCAAGGCAATCGAGGGCAACGTGCTGCCGGTATTCGCCGATGGCAAGAACCACGCTGTTGAAGTGGTAATGGGCTAAATCACAGAAACAAAGAGCGGTGCGCCCGCAAGCTTGCTTGCGGCAGCGTAAACGCTTGTATCGAGAGCAGAGCATGGATTCGTCCGGCTCTGCTCTTTTGTTTTGGCGGTGCCGAAAAAAGTGCAGGTTCCGCCGCCGCTCCGAATATGTGAATTCCTGCATCTATATTGCACAAATCCAAAGAATCTGTTTTGTGCCTTTTGCTGTTTTTTTCAAATTCCATGCGTGGAAAACAATAAATTCTATTGACAGTGTGCAAGAAAAATGATACAATGAAACTACTAAAATAACATAAGGAGTTCGATACCCATGAAGTTTATGAAGAAACTGCTGAGTGCAGTGACCGCTGCGGCAATCGGTGCGACTATGACCACCGCTCTTTCCGCAGGCGTTTCCACTGCATCGGCGGCAAGCAAGACCGCTGTAGAGCTGGTGGAGGATATGGGTCTGGGCTGGAACCTGGGCAATGCGCTGGATTCCACCAACACCTGGACGGATTCTCCCACACCGGAACAGATCGAAACCGCTTGGGGGAATATTTCCACCACCGAGAGCATGATCAAGGAAGTCAAGAAAGCGGGCTTCAACACCGTTCGTATTCCTGTCACCTGGTGGGATATGACCGGTAAGTCCGGCACCGCCAACAAGGATACCTTCGATGGTACCGTTGGCGAGGCGTATCTGGCAAGAGTCAAGGAAGTCGTGGACTACTGCGTGAAGAATGACATGTATGCCATCATCAACACCCACCACGATGAGGACTGGGAAAAGGATACCTCCAAGATCGGCACGTTCGAAAAGCTGTGGAAGCAGATCGCAACCTATTTCAAGGACTATGATGAGCATCTGGTGTTCGAGGGCATGAACGAAGTCAGCTTCTCCACCAGCGATGCCATGACCTACAACCAGAAGTTTGTGGACACCGTTCGTGCAACCGGCGGCAACAATGCGGACCGTCTGCTGATCTGCACCGCAGACAGCAACAACACCGCAAAGGCTCTGTCCGGCCAGTTCTCTATGCCCACAGACAGTGCCAACATGCTGGCAGTTTCCGTGCACTACTATGAGCCGCCCACGTTCTGCGTTGCAGACACCACCTCTTCCTGGGGTCATCGGGAGACTTGGGGCACAGCTGCGGATTACAGCAAGCTGGAAAATGACTTCAGCGACCTGAAGTCCAAGTTTGTGGACAGCGGCGTCGGCGTCATCATCGGCGAGTACGGCGTTTGCAATGCCGACAAGTATGGCATAAACACCACCGCTTATAACAAGGATCAGGAGTCTGTGGAGAAATTCCTCAAGGCTGTGGCATCCACCGCTTATGACATGACCGGCGTTTGCCCCATCGTATGGGACGACTCCAACTCCGGTACCATCTGCCTGTTCAACCGTAAGACGCTGAGCTGGTTTGATGACAATGTAAAGCAGATCTATTCTAACATCGCAAACGGCGGTTCCACCGATCCGGACAAGAAAAAGACCGACCGTGTCACCATTCAGGGCAGCGATATCACCGAACTGGACGACAAGGGCAAGGAGTTCCTGAATGTAGACCTGAAGCCCTATAAGGACTTGGGCGTGAACCTGACCTCCGTTGTCGTAGACTATAAGATGACTTCCGCAAAGAAGTCCTCCCAGTGCAGCGGCAACATCAACATGAGCTTCAATGTCAGCGATGCGGACGGTGAGACCCACTGGGTTTACTTCGACAATGCCATCGGCCCGAACGACACCATCTCCACCTTCGAGTTCCCGGTAGGCACCGGAGATTATCCGACCGCAAGAGATGATGACGGCAACATCACAGAAACCGTTTCTGCAACACTGGATATGGATTACCTGAAGATCCAGAACTGGTGGACTTGGTCTGCTGCAACCGGCGATACCGTGACCGTAGACCTGAACACTGTTACCCTGATCTTCGACAAGGAATTCTATGTCGACGACAATCCGGATACGACCACAACTACCACTTCTCAGACCACCACCACCACAACGACCTCCGCTACTACCACGACCACCAGCGCTACGACCACAGAGCCGGCTGGCGAAGTATATGGTCAGGTATATCTGGCAGGTCAGGGCGGCGCATACCAGTTCTGGGATGTGGACAGCGACGGCGTGGTTCCGGTAAACATCACCGGCAACGGCACCTATACCGCAGAGTATGACATTATGGAGGGCGACGGCACCGGTTCTCTGGAGTGCCTGATTCTGGACTCCAACATCAACCTCTATCAGTTCCTGCCGGAGGGCTACAAGACTGTTGACAGCGCAACAGCGGTTAAGGACTGCGGCGTTACCTTCAACGTTCAGAAGATCACACTGGATGGCGTGGATCTGGCATACACCGGTCCGACCGATGGCTCTATGTGCGCAGCCAACGACGGCACTTCGCTCCGCCGGAATATCCTGAATACTTGGACAAAGCCCAGCATTAAGGACATCAACGGTAAGGATCTCTCTCTGACCAGCCGCCTGAAGGTGACCTTCACCGTTGCCGGTCTGCCGGGCGGTGAAGAAGTTACCACGGAGCCGACCACCACAACGACTGAGGCAACCACTACAACTACCACCACAACACAGGCAACCACCACCACAACAACAGCTGCGACTACCACAACCTCTTCCGCACCGACCACAACCGTCAGCTTTGATTCCTCCGCTTTCTACGGCGATGTGAATCTGGACGGCGATGTGGATCTGGCAGATGCCGTTCTGCTGAACAAGGCAGTTGCCGGCACCGTTGTTCTGAATGAACAGGCTGCCAAGAATGCAGACTGCAACAGCGACGGCGTGCGGGATGCAAACGACAGCATGGTTCTGCTGATGTTCCTCGTACATCTGGTGAACGACCTGCCGCACGTGGGCTAATCCCCAGCAAAATTTGCAGCAATTCCGTGTAAAACCGTGAAAACAGTACTGAATCCGTCTGAGACGGGTTCAGTACTTTTGCTTTGTTTAGAAATAAACAGATTTGTGGAAAACCTTTGTAAGAAATGACAAATGCAAGAAAAGCGCTTGTTTTTTCCGCTTTTTGGGAGGTTTTGATTTCGATCTTTCATTAAAACTGACGAATACTTATCATTTTTTCACGCAATGTTGGTTTCTTGTGAAAAACGCAAAAAAACATGCAACATTCAGAAACAGAAATCGTCTGGAAAAATAATTGACTTTTTGAAATGACTGAATTATAATAAGTGTTAGAGCGAGTGTACTGCTGTACAGGGCGAACGACTTCTCAGGAAGGACGGTTTTTCTCGAAATGGCGGTGACGCTGCTTTGATTTTGTAGCGCATGGATGCACTACAGGAAAAGGTGGTGGATGCAATGGGTGAAGAACTACAGGAACAGCTGCAAAACAAGATCCTCTGGGAGAGCCCTTTTGATGTGCCGTTGCTCGGGCCGATTCACATTAGTGAATCCGTGGCCATGACCTGGTTTATTATGGCGATCATCATGGTGCTGGTGCTGGTGCTGACCCGGAATCTGAAACTGATTCCGGGAAAGCGGCAGGCGTTTGTGGAGGCTGCCGTCACATGGATGACGAACTTTTTCGTCGGCAACATGGGCAAGGCCGGAAAACGCTACGTGCCATATCTGAGCACCGTTTTGATCTATCTGGGCGTGGCAAATATGATCGGCATGTTTGGCTTCGGCATGAAGCCGCCGACCAAGGACATCAATGTTACCGTGGCACTCGCAGTCATGAGTATTATCTTGATTGAAGCATCTACGTTCCGGGCGCAGGGCGGTTTGAAGGGCTTTTTGAAGTCCTTCACCAAGCCGATGGCACTGCTGGCACCGCTGAATGTGATGGAGATTGCAATTCGGCCGCTGTCGCTGTGTATGCGACTTTTTGGTAACGTTCTGGGCGCATTCGTTGTCATGCAGCTGATCGAACATGTCTGCGCAGTCATTGTGCCGATGGTGTTCAGCATGTACTTTGATGTCTTTGACGGTCTGATTCAGGCATACGTTTTCGTGTTCCTGACATCGCTGTTCATGGCAGAGGGCATGGAAGTCGAGGAAGAGGAAAAGGTGCCGAAACTCCAGCGGGCATAGCCCATGGTTTCGGCGGCAAGGAGAAAGGAGGATTCCGCTATGATAGGAGCAGGAATCGCAGTATTGACCGGTATCGGCGCAGGCTTTGGTATCGGTATCGCAACATCCAAGGCAGCAGAGGCCATCGCAAGACAGCCGGAAGCTGAGCCAAAGATCAAAGTCAATCTGGTACTTGGTTGTGCACTGGCAGAGGCAACTGCTATTTATGGTTTCGTTATTGCCCTGTTGATTATTTTGTTCTTAAAATAATACATACAGAAAGGCAGGCGATAACACATGTTGCGTTTAGATGGAATTATCTTTACGATCATCAACCTGGTTATTCTATATGTGGCAATGCGTCATTTTCTCATTGGACCGATTCAGTCAGTTCTGGCCAAGAGAAAAGAACTCATTGACAGCCAGTTTGCAAAGGCAGAAGAAAAAGAAGCCGAAGCACTGGAATTAAAAGACAAGTATGATGACATGCTCTCCCACACAAAGGAAGAGTCTGCCCGTATTCTGGAAACCTCCCGGGAAAATGCAAAAAAAGAATACGACAACCGGATCCAGAAGGCAGAATCACAGGCAAGTCAGATCTTAGCAAAAGCTCAAAAAGATATAGAATTAGAGCGTGAAAAAACCATTGAGGATCTTCACAGCCAGATCGCACAGGTTGCTATGGAAGCAGCCGGCAAGATTTTGATGGAAAAGGTAGACGCTTCTACCGACCAGGCTCTTTATAACCAATATATTACAGGAGCAGGTGATTCTCATGAATCAAACAGCAATTAACTACGGCCAGGTATTATTAGAACTGGCTGTTCCCAGAGAAGACATTGAGTCATCCAGACAGATCTGGGAGTCTTCTCTCCCCCTGCGACAGGCGTTAACCAACCCTGTCATTCAAAATAAACAGAAAAATAAGGTAATTGACAAAATTTTT
>OIYT01000740.1_pt1 | contig 28016 bp, 23 predicted proteins | sample 1588201 | NCBI WGS metagenome assembly OIYT01 (sample SAMN03283260) | human gut metagenome | biome: human-associated habitat; material: feces | host: Homo sapiens | place: USA | collected 2013
GCCCCAGGAGCTGCCCCCCGCACCGGAGCCGGCAGCGCCGGAAGAACCGGTCGTGGAGTTCCAGCTTCCGCCGGCAGCCCCGCCGCCGAAACTGGATGCGCCTCCGCCCAAACCGGAGCTGGTTCCGGAACCGCCTGCCCCGGACAGTACACCAGAGGACATCGGCTGGCTTCAGGTGATCACCCGCGGCGCAGGCAACGCCATGTCCCTGCCCGGTGTTTCCGTTCTGGTTTCCACCGGCACGGGGGCAGATCTTCAAGTCAAGTACGTCTCCGTCACCAACAGCCGGGGCGAAACCGGAAAGGTTCCCCTGCCTGCCCCGCCGGCGAGCATCTCCCTAAACAAAGACGAAACCCAGCAGGCGTACAGCACCTATGATGTCAGCGTCTATCTCTCCGGCTATTATCCCCAGGTCAGCAAGGATGTGCCGGTCTTTGCCGGCATCACCTCAAGGCAGATCTTCTCCATGACCCCCCTCCCCGCCTATCCGGACAATCCGCCGGAGCCAACCGTCTTTCAGAACAACGAACCACGCTTCTAGGAGGTGCAGTCTATGCCCGTTGGCGAACCCTACATCCCGGAGACCATTACGGTGCATCTGGGCAGACCGGAGGAGTCGGCGTACAATGTCACCGTTCCCTTTCCGGACTACATCAAAAACGTTGCCTCCAGCGAGATCTACCCCACATGGCCGGAGAACTCCCTGCGTGCCAACATCTACGTCATTACCACCTTCGCTCTGAACCGCATCTACACCGAGTGGTACCGTGCCAGAGGATACCCCTTTGACATCACCAGCTCCACCCAGTTCGACCAGAAATACACCTACGGCCGTGAGGTCTTTGAAAACGTGGGACAGCTGGTGGATGAACTGTTCAACAGCTACATCCGACGGCAGGGCAATGTGGAACCGCTTTTCTCCGCCTTTTGCAACGGCACCACGGTCACCTGCGACGGACTCTCCCAGTGGGGCACGGTGTCGCTGGCGCAGCAGGGCATGACTCCCTACGAAATCCTGACGCACTACTACGGGGAGAACATCGACATCGTTTCCAACGCCCCCGTCCGCACCTACACGCCGTCCTACCCCGGCTTTGATGTCGCCCTGGGATACAGCGGCGACCCCGTCCGCACCATTCAGGTGCAGCTGAACCGCATCTCCCGCAACTACCCCGCCATTCCAAAAATCGGCGATGTCACCGGCGATTTCGACTACCCCACAGAGGAGGCGGTGATGGAGTTCCAGCGAATCTTCGGGCTGGAGCCGACGGGCATTGTCAACGAGGCAACATGGTATCAGATCGCCTATATTTTCGTCAGCGTCAAGAATCTGGCGGAGCTGAACTCCGAGGGACTCCAGCAGAGCGATGTGGAAAGGCAGTTCACCGGCTCGCTTGCCATCGGGGCGCAGGGGCAGAACGTCCGCACCTCCCAGTATTACCTCGCCGTCATCGGCGCATACTACGCTGCCATCCAGCCGGTGGAGATCACCGGTTACTTTGGCGCACAGACAGAAACCTCGGTGAAATCCCTGCAAAAGGTGTTCGGGCTGCCCCAGACCGGCGTCATTGACGAACAGACATGGCACACCATGTACGATGCCTATGCCGGCATTGTGGAATCCGTACCGCTGGACACCGCCGTCAACGATGTGGTACTCTATCCTGGCGTGGTGCTGCGGGAGGGAACGAACAGCGAATACGTCCGGCTGCTGCAAACCTACCTCTCCTACATCCACCAGACCTACCCGGAAATCGGCGCTGTCAATGCCACCGGCTATTTTGGTCCCATGACCAAAGCGTCCGTCATCGCCTTTCAGAAGATGTACGGTCTGCCGGAAAACAGCGTAGTCGGCTCAGTGGTCTGGAACGCCGTCACGGGGCTGTACTCCGATCTGAGATACGGCTACGACAAACGACCCTATCAGTCCCCCGGATATATTATCTCCTGAAAGGCAGGTGCACGCCATGGCATACACGGAACAGCAGCATCAGGAACACATCTTTGAGCTGCAAACCTATCTACACGGGCTGGCGCACTTCTACGACCTCCCGGCAGTAACACCGGACGGCGTTTACGGAGAGAACACCGCCAACGCCGTGCGGGAATTTCAGCAGAAAAACAATCTGCGTCCCACCGGCGTGACCAACACCGCCACATGGAACGCCATTGTGCAGGCGTATCTCGCAGATGCTGCACCGCCCACCGCATCCTTCTCCATCTTTCCCGACGGTATTTTCGCCTACACGCTGGGCGACCGAAATTCCGGTGTCTATCTGATTCAGGGACTGCTTCAGGCGATTCGGAAACAATTCCTCTTCTCGCTGCCCGTTCTCACCAGCTCCGGCACCTATGACACCGCCACACAGCAGGCAGTGCAGGCGTTCCAGAAGCACACCAGTCTTCCGGTCACCGGCGTTGTCAATCCAGTCACATGGAATCACATGCTCGCCATCTTCCAGAGCACGCTGGATGCGCAGGCGTTTCCGCAGTACCAGCACTTCCCGGAATAGAAAAAACCGTACCCTGCACTTCGCAAGGTACGGTTTTTGATTACCAGATCACACGGTATTCCGGCGACCACGCTTTCACGTGGGCGGGATGTGCTTTCGCATACGCCAAAATCTGCGCTGCCAGTCCGTCCGCCAGAAAGTCACGGAGCTGTGCATCCGTGTACTTCTGCATGCTGGGACAGTAGGAGGCGACGGTGATCCGCAGCGTTCCCTCCGGATCCCGCATCATGCGGAACGGCCAGATCCGGCAGTCAAACGGCTTGTCCGCCCCCATGGTACACCCTGTTTCACAGAGCATGGGACAGACGAACAGCGCCTCTCCCTCCAGATGCGGTGCGGCAAAGGTCTGTTCCGTTCCTGCCGGAACCAGCGCCGGCTGTTTCCCCAGACGGTGTATCTCTGCCACGGTCTCCGCCGGAAGCACCGGCAGTTCCCACAAATCCGTCCGGTCAAAGCCGCAGCAGAGCCGGCATGCGGCGCACGTCTTGGGAGAGAGAATTTTTTTCAGCATGTGTGCTTAGTCAATAGGAACGATCCAGCCGAATTCATCCGGAATCTTGCCCCACTGGATGCCAGTCAGGGTGTCATAGATCATCTGAGAAATCGGGCCGATCTTGTTGTTGTTGATGGTCATCACCTTATCGCCCCACTTCAGGTGGCCAACCGGCGAGATGACTGCTGCGGTACCTGTGCCGAATACTTCGGTCAGCTTGCCTGCATCATAGGCATCTGCGATCTCCTGAATGGTGATACGGCGCTCCGAAACCGGAATGCCCTTGGAACGGCACAGCTCCAGCGCAGACTTTCTGGTGATACCGGACAGGATGGAGCCGGTTTCCAAAGACGGTGTTACCACTTCGCCGTCGATGACGAAAGCGATGTTCATAGCGCCAACCTCTTCGATGTACTTCTGTTCTACGCCATCCAGCCACAGAACCTGCGAATAGCCCTGCTCATAAGCATCAGCCTGGCTGTGCAGAGAAGCCGCATAGTTACCGCCGGTCTTGGCATAACCCATACCGCCACGAACGGTACGAACGTACTTGTTCTCTACGTAGATATTGACCGGATCCAGACCGGAAGCATAGTACGGGCCGGACGGAGAGAGAATGATCATGAACAGATAGTGTTCGCCCGGATGTACGCCGAGGAACGGATCTACTGCAAAAATAAACGGACGGATGTACAGGGAAGCACCCTCTGTGTGGGGAACCCAATCCTTTTCCACAGAGATGAGTTCTTTCAGACACTGGAGACCCAGCTCCTCCGGCAGCTCCGGAATGACCAGACGCTCGTTGGAACGGTTCAGACGTTTAAAGTTTTCGTCCGGACGGAACAGCTGTACGCCGCCGTCGGCACGGCGGTATGCCTTCAGACCCTCGAATACGGTCTGACCGTAGTGCAGGCACATTGCAGACGGGCTGAGGGTGATGTCACCATAGGGCATGATCACCGGATCATGCCAGCCCTGACCCTCATCATAGGGCATTACCAGCATGTGGTCTGTGAAGATATGGCCGAAGCCCAGCTTGCTCTCATCCTTGGGTTTTTCTTTCGGACAAGTCGTCAATTGTTTTTTGATTTCCATGTCAAAAACCTCTTTTTTGATAGTTTTGCCGCAAATCGCTGTGCGGTTGGACGGCTCTGATACTATTATAACACACTTTTCTGTATTTTGGAATAGTTTTTTGAAATTTTTTTTAGATTTTCAGATTCTTTTTGATGGTGCGGGGCAAAAGTCATTCTGCAAGGGACGTTTTCTCCCTGCTCTTGTCCCTGAAATACGGTTCCAGTTCCACTTCCGAGTCAATATAAACGGAACGAATGTCATTGCTGTTATAAACCCGAATCATTTTTCCGTCCAGCCAATATCGCTGCATCAGCGAGCCGTCCACATCTTCCAGCAGTTCGTCCTTGACCAGATGCGGGAGATGCATTTCCAGTGCCCTGCACTGTTTCTGAAAGATCACTTCGTCTGCAATCGTGCAGATACTGTAATGGTACATTGCATCTGACCTCCATACTATATCAAAAAATCTCCGCACCTCAGGGGCACAGAGATCTCTCACATATCTGTTATTAACCTTCCCACGGACCAGTGTACTCCGACTGCACGCCCAGATACTCCTCCAGCGAAACACCCAGCTGGTCGATCTCCTTGGCGGTATCCACACCCACATAGCGGATGTGCCACGGCTCGTACTGGTAGCCGGTGATGTCCTCCTTGCCGTCGGGGAAGCGGATGATAAAGCCGTAGTCGGCACAGTGCTCTGCCAGCCACTGGGCTTCCTTGGTCTGTCCGAACGCATCGTCAATGGTGTTGCAGTCAATGGTCAGACCGGTCTGGTGCTCAGAATATCCCGGGCGTGCCGAGAAGGTGTCCGCCATCTCCCAGCCATAGGTCTCGCAGTAGCTCTCATAGACATCCACCTGATAGGAGTAGCTCCGGAAGTCCGAACCAATATAGATGTCCAGTCCCTCCCTGGCAGCGTCCGCCTGAAGCTGCTCGAACGCCTTTTCCGCCGTATCATCCAGCTTGCCGGGGTCGAAGTCCGACGGAAGGCTGTAGGTCTTATTGACGATGAGGATGCCGTCCACATAGGTGCAGCCGTCCCGCTGTTCCAGCTGGCGCACCGTCACCGGAACAGAAACCGAGATGTCCTCGTTGCCCTTGACCGCTGCGGTGATCTCACAGCTGCCCTTTGCCACGCCGGTGACAACGCCCTCGCTGTCCACCGCTGCCACACCGGTGTCGCTGCTGCTCCACACCAGATCGCCGGCGCTTGCCTGTCCGGTGGTCGCCATGTTCACGGTAATGGAAGCCGTTCCGCCCTCCAGCACTGCCAGAAACTTCTGGTCAGTCTTGAGCTCCAGAATGTTGGGGTTGGTTGCCTCGTGTCCGCCGTCACTGCCGTCTGCCTTTGAGGTGCCGGCTGCGGATGCCACCACCTTGTCCGGAATGATGCTGCTGTGCTTCTGGTCGGAGAAAAACACCAGCCGCACGGCGAATCCCAGAATCAGACACATCACATATACCAAAATCAAAATGACTCCCGTTCGGGAAAAACGCTCCCATACGCCGCTTTTCGATCGCTTTGCCATAACTTCTTCCGCTTCCTTTCTCTTTCCCGCTTTGTTTCTTTTTCTCCTACTTTTTCTCCAAATTGTAATCTTTCCGACGAAAACAATCTCAATTCTTACAAATCGGTTACACTTCCTGTATTATACCACACTTTCCCCGCAGTGTCATTTGGCAAAGTAACCAAATCTTTTCGTGGAAACTCAGTCACTTTTCCAACAGATTGTGCACAATGCCAAAAAGCCGTCTTTGATTTCTTACGTTATGTACAAAAACAAGCGAAATTGTGATTCCATTCTTGCAATTCTGCACAAGGCGTGCTATAATAAAAGTAAATGTTTTTCCGCAAAAGCAGCACCGCACCGCACCATTTCGGTGTACCACGGTACGGACTGCCGAACTCAAAAAGGGGGATCCTTCACATGAAGCAAACCAAGAAGTGGATCTCTGTCCTGACCGCAGCAGCAATGCTGTGCACCGGAATCGGCGCTGTCAAAACTGTGACACCGATTCAGGCATCAGCGGCAGACTCCATCGAAGACAGCATGAATTGGGACACGCTGAACATCGGCGGCGGCGGCTTTGTCTCCGGTATCATCACCGGCGACGACCAGATGTACGCCAGAACAGACGTTGGCGGTGCATACCGCTATGACTACGACCAGAAGCGCTGGGTACAGCTGCTGGGCTTCCTGAACGAAGCAGACAGAGGTCTCCTGAGCGTGGATGCCATGTGCATTGACCCGAATGATGACGACACCCTGTATCTGCTGTGTGGCTGCGCCTATTTCAGCGATGCACGAACCGTCATTTTCCGCTCCCACGATGCCGGCAAGACCTTCGAGGAAATCGATGTCACCGACATGATTCAGGTACACGGCAACGGCTACGGCAGACAGACCGGTGAGTCAATTGCCGTAGATCCGGACAACCCGAACATCATCTACTGCGGCGGCGATGTCACTGCCGGCGATTCTGCCCTCATTATGAGTGAGGACGGCGGCGACACCTGGAGTCCGGTGATGGGCTACGATAAGCTGGGGCTGTTCGAATACAGCATCAAGTGGCCGACCTGGACAGACCACATGGCAAGATCGGTAGAAGATGCAGAATATGGCAGCGTCAATGGCGTTGCTACCATTCAGATCACAGGCGGCAAGGTTTACGTCGGCACTTCCGTCAAGGGCAAGGCAAATCTCCACGTGGCAGACGTGGGAAGCGATGACTTCCAGCCGCTGAGCGAAGAGCTGCCCACCGAGCAGATGCCCTCCAGAATCAATCTGGATGCAGACGGCAACCTGCTCATCACCTATATCAATGGTCTGATGTTCGACCGTGGCACAGGCTACGCATTCAAGTACAATCCCAAGACCAACGAACTGAAAGACATCACCCCGACAGAGGGCATCGTCACCAACACCAAAAAGCTGAATGTGGGCTATGGTGCAGTGACAAGCGACCCGAAGGATGCCAACAAGCTGGTGGCAACCACCTGCGCACAGTGGTACTCCCAGGCCTGGACCGCAGATGCATGGCAAAGAGAAGCCATTGCATGGGGCGACCGGTTCTTCAAGTCTGAAGACGGCGGCGAAACCTGGACAGAAATCACACCGGGCAACACTGCGTACTGGGATGGCCCGCTGCTGGCAAACTACCTGCAGGACGGCGGCCACAGCTGGATTCGGGACAAGGCAATCCACTGGTCCGGCTGCATCGCACTGGATCCGAGAAACAGCGACCAGTTCTGGGTGGTTTCCGGTAACGGCGTTTTCACCTGTGAAAACACATGGGCAGAGTGCCCCGACATCTATTTTGCACCGGACGGCATCGAGGAAGTCGTATCTCTGGACTTCATCAGCAGACCGGGCAAGGATCCGGTTTCCGTCATCGGCGACTATGACGGTTTCTATCACGCTGCTGACGGCACTGCAACTCAGCTGTCTCCCAGCATGGCAAAACTGACTTCCGGCTCTGCTTCCACCAGCGGTATTGCATACTGCCCGGCAAATCCGGACGTAATGGTACGTCTGGCAGAGGGCAGCGCACAGGGCTACTACACCACAGACGGCACCACATGGCAGGAGCTGCCGAACATTCCGTGCTCCGGCGCAAAGGCAGCCATCAACCAGCTGGAGGACGGCACCTACCGCATTCTGGTCAGCAGCAGCGGTAAGATCGCTTATACCGATGACTTCGGCAAGACCTGGAGCACCGCTTCCACCAGCGACAGCTTGTCCAGCACCATCTGGATGTGCGTGGATGAAAAGAATCCGCAGTATGTCTATGCATACGGCTATTACTACAACTCCTCTTATTTCTACAGCAAGCCGAAGGCTGATATCACCGATGCCCGCTACATCCTGATGGTCAGCGATGACTACGGCAAGACCTTTAAGAACAACCAGACCGTTTGCCAGTACGACCAGTGCGACGGCGCATACCGCATCGCTTATCTGGACGAGGGCACATTCGCCATTGCAGCCGGCTACTACGGCGCATATCTGGTAACCGACTACGGCAAGACCATCACCAAGATGGACAACGTCAGCTACTGCAAGACCATGGGCTATGGCGCAGCGCAAAAGGACGGCGACCCCTACACCCTGTATATGTACGGCAAGCCGGCAGACTCCGATCCGGAGGGCATCTACCGCTCCACCGACTGCGGTAAGAGCTGGATCCTCATCAACCAGAACCACCTGTACGGCGGCACCGGTAACGGCAACTATCTGGTTGGCGACATGAACACCTTTGGCACTGTCTACATGTCCACCGTTGGATGCGGCATCGTCGTCGGCAAGGTCACCGGTTCGGAAGACCCGAAGCCGGTCACCACAGAAGCCACCAAGGATACGACGGCAACCACAACCAAGGCTTCCACAACAACAACAACTGCTACCGGCAAGGCAACCACGACCGCAAAGAATACAACCACCACACCGGCACCGACTACACTGCCTCAGACAGAAACCACTGTCAAGGAGACCACCACTTCCGGACAGGGAACTGCTGCCACCACAACCACTGTGGGCACGACTGTTTCCATCAATCCGGATGTATTCTACGGCGATGTCAACCTGGACGGCGATGTGGATCTGGCGGATGCAGTTCTGCTGAACAAGGCTGTGGCTGGCTCTGTAACACTGAACCAGCAGGCAGCACTGAACGCTGACTGCAACAACGATGGCAAGCGCAGCGCAGATGATAGCATGGTACTGCTGAAGTTCCTGGTACATCTGGTAAATGACCTGCCTGCTGCAAACTAAACCAACTTCATTGAGTTCTCTTTGAACACATTTCTACCAAAAAGACCTCTGCCCACGAGAAACGGGCGGAGGTCTTTTGCTGTCTTTTGATTTGTGAGGTGGTATCATGTGCCGATAAGAAGCCAGCTTTCCGCATCTCCCATGTGAGCGTGCGGAAAAAGAGATACAAAGCAGCGAAAGCGGAGCTGCCCGATGGATTCGGGGCACTCCGCTTTCTTTGCGATTGGTTTTTGGCAGCCTGTCAGTCTGGAATCCATCCGTCATCCAGGTAGCATTTGTAATGCTGGCTGTAATCGTACCGAATTATTGGTGTTTCACGAATCCCAAACTCCTGACAAACGGATGGAATCCAATCCTCTGAAATCTCAGGATTCATATAGATGATTGCTTTCCCTTTGTTTGAAATATCAACACGTCCTCTTGGGTAGTAATTATACGGCTTGCTGCAGCCCCGTGGTTTTACGTCATACCAGAGTTTTTTATGATTATAAGTGTTACCGGATTTCGCCACACCGATTCCGTCATTCCTAAATGGAAATGCTAAGATCGTATCGTCTAAAATCCAAAACACACCTCTTGACAGCTCTTTTGACGCAGCTGCAATTTTCATATGATCGCCCCCAATTGCTGTATTCATAGGAACGCTTGCACGAGTCCTATGATCTGCTTATGCAGAGGGCAGAGAATCTACCAGATGTACCAGGAACCGCAGCAGAACCATGCTGTCGTCCACGGTACGCTTGCCGTCACCGTTGCAGTCCGCATTCATCCCTGCCTGCTGGTTCAGTGTCACAGAACCGGCAACCGCCTTATTCAGCAGAACGGCATCTGCCAGATCCACATCGCCGTCCAGATTCACATCGCCGTAGAACACGTCCGGATTGACGGAAACGGTTGTGGCGGTGGTGGTTTCTGTCGTCGTGGTGGTGGCAGCCGTCGTGGAAGTTGTGGTAGTTTCGCCGTCTGCCACGGTCACCTTGAAAGAAACCTCGGCAAAGAACAACCGGTAGTTCATGATCAAATCCGAGCTTGCTTTCACACGAATGGTATATGTGCCCGACTTGGAACTGTCAAATTCCGAAGTGTCTATGGTGAATTTATCCGGATAATCGGCAGGCGATACCTTGTCATAGATCACATCGCAGCTGTCTTTTCCGTAATAGTACTTCAGGGAGATTTGCAGTCCGGTGAGATCCAGATCCTCTCCAACACGATAGGTCAGCTTCTCCGGCTCGTTATCCAGCAGAAGTGCGCCCTCGGATTCATAGATAATTTGGTTCGAAGTGGTCGTCATGGTAGCTTTTGTTGTCGTTGTGGTGGTGGTTGTGGTAGTCTGTTCTGTCGTGGTGGTTGTGGTGGTGACAATGGGATCCGGCTTGGTGCCGTCCGGCTCTACGCCCCAGATCAGGGTATCGCCGTCATACATGGTAATGTGATCGGTTACCGCCATGGCATCCTCGCCGCCCTGTTCCAGACCGGCATAGGAGTAGTCGTTTGTGGGATCCCAGACGCCCTGGATGTTGTCCGGAATGGAGATACGGAACTGGCACTCGCTGCGGTGCTCCGACTGACCGGTGGGCATCACCACGCTGCCGTCTGCGAAGGACAGCTTGACATAGTAGATGTTGCCGCTGTACTGGATCGGATCAGAAACAGAAATCTTGCCCTTATCGCTGCTGTGCTGGTCATAGCCAATCTTGACAGAAACGTCATCAATGGAATAGCCTGCATCGACCAGTTCGCTGATGTCGAAGTAGTAGTTATAGGACAGGTTCTTGATGGTTCTTGCCGGCCATGCGGTGTGGTTCATGGCGAATGCCTTGATCTCCGTATAGCTGGAAGCCGACTGGTTGATGGATGCCTTCATAAAGAACTCATCCCACTTGGGGGTTTCCGTCGGCGGAAAGTCGGGGTCGGAAGTTCCGCCGTACTTCTCTACCATTGCGCACAGTGCTGCGGTATAGCCTGCGTTATAGTCGATGGCAACCTCGGTATACTGATAGTCGCCGATCTTGTCGGAATAGCCGTCGTTCTGGTCGGGACCACCCACCAGTGCGCCGTACAGGACGTGTGCATGAGGCTTGGCATCCTCGCCCTCGGTCTGTCCGATGTTGCTCCACTTGTCGTTCCATGCGCCGCTGGAAGTTCTGTGGTGCCATGCCTGCGGATAGTCATCGCCCATACCAACCACATAGCTGAAGTGGTCGGAGTTGTCGCCGAAGCAGTAGTTCATGACTCTGTTGGCAAACTGTGTGTACTTGGTCGTCTTGGCAAGATCGTCCTGATACAGCTCATCCACTGCCACATAGGCGAGGAATGCGGTGGTCGTTGCATGGCGGAGCGAACCCCACTGGAACAGCCACGGCAGACCGTCCGGTGTGTATGTGATCTGCTTTCCGCCGTAACCGGTCGTCCAGTATTCCAGATGCTTGGTGAACTGGTCTTTCCACTGGGAATCGCCGGTGTTGATGGCGTACAGCAGCATACCGCCCTGCATCACATCGTCCCAGCACATACCCCATGTGTACTTCAGCTCCGAGGACTGCTCCTCCTTGCCGAGGTTGGAGATATAGTCGTTCTTGCAGAGATCCAGATACTTCTGCTCGCCGGTTGCCATGTACAGCCAGTTGGCCGCATAGAACAGGTCGTCATAGAATGTGGTGATCTTGTAATACGGCTTCTCTGCGGCATCGTCCCCGATGGAGCGGAGCTTGTCGGCACGGTCGAACAGGTCGATGGCGTGCTCCAGATATTCCGCAGCCTTTTCCGGCTTGGAGTCCTTGAAGTTCAGATAGCCGGTGCAGAGTGCGGCTGCCATGTCTGCCTGAATGGCGCTGTCCTCACAGGTGTAATACGGCCGCTCCGTCTCGCCCTTCATCAGCTCGTACTTTGCCATATAGACCTCGGCAGAGCCCCACCATACGTGGTCGAACGAGCCGTCGCCGATCATGTAGACGATGTCGCTGCCACGGTCGCAGCCCACCAGGTAGTCCAGCGCAAACTGGAGGTTGTTCTCGTACATGGTGCGCTGGCCTGCCTTTTCCACGCCGTCGCCGTACTCCAGCAGACCCCATCCCAGCATGGCTGCCGAATAGGCATTGGTCAGGGTGAATTTCAGGTGGTCGCCGGCATCGAACCAGCCGCCGGGCACATAGTCGTTGGTCATGCAGTCCGCACGCCACGAAACCTCATTCCAGTCCGGCTTCACGCCGCTCTGCTGCACCTCGTAAAAAAACATCGACTTTTGCAGAGCCTCGCCATAATTATAGGTGGAGGTTGCTGATTCCTCTGCGGCAGCTGTAGCCGCCGGAATCGCTGCTGCGCTTCCGGTGAACGCCAAAACCACTGCAGAAATTGCTGCAATCCATTTTTTCATGGTCTTACAATCCTTCCTTTCTCAAAAACCATTTTTTCCGATCTTGGGAATTTTCCCAATTATTTTTATTGTATCATACCGCAGCGTGAAAGTCAAGAAATTTTGTGAATTTTGCACGGAAATCAATTTTCATGATAGCCTCCCCTGAAAGGGGAGGGGGACCGCCGTTAGGCGGTGGAGAGGTTTTTTCGTAAAGTCTTTTTATAATGTGTTCAGTATAAGTGGGAACCCCTCAGTCAGTGCTACGCACTGCCAGCTCCCCTTTCAGGGGAGCCATCACTTGTCAAACTTCATAATTTTGCACAATCTAAATCAGCATATTTTTGAAAATTGATTTCCGCGTGGATTTTGCCAGTGTGCTCCCTTACCTTTGCAGAATGCGCACAACGCCCAAAAATTCCGTGTTTCATATGCCGATATTTCAGCGCATCCGTCCCCTTGACATTTTCGGGGAATATGGTATAATTGTTCAAAACAGAACAGTTCAATACAGAACAATTCAAGCATGAACAATTCACAAAAGCTTTGAGGAGGGATGCTATGTATCATCTGGGATTTGAGATTCACCGGCTTTCCAAGCTGATGCATCGGGAATTGCAGCACTCTGACGCACACCAGCACGCCAACCGCATGACTGGCATGCACGGCTATCTGATCCGCTATCTCTACGAGAATCGGGAGCGGGATGTCTTTCAGCGGGATCTGGAGAAAAAGTTCTCCATCAGCCGTTCCGCTGTAACCGCAACACTGCAGCTCATGGAGAAAAACGGGCTGGTGACACGGGAGAGTGTGCCGCAGGACGCACGCCTGAAGCGAATCATTCTCACGCAAAAGGCGCTGGATCTGCACCAGCAGATCGAAGCGGACATTGCGGAATTTGAAAAACGGCTGTGCGCCGGTCTGACACCGGAGGAACAGGCACAGCTCCTCGCCATTGTCCGGAAAATGTACGACAATCTGGAACACACCAAAAAAGAGGAGGGATCATCGCAATGATTCGAAAACTCATGCAATCTATCCGGGAGTATAAGCTCTCATCGCTTCTGTCGCCGCTGTTCGTGGTGCTGGAGGTCGTCATGGAAGTGGTCATCCCCATCCTGATGGCAAAGCTCATCGACGACGGCATTGACGGAGACGGCGGTATGGATGCGATCCTGCACATCGGCGGCATTCTGCTGGTCTGCTGTGTCGCATCCCTGCTGTTCGGCGCACTCGCCGGACACTTCGCTGCCCACGCCTCCGCCGGCTTCGCCAAGAATCTGCGGCACGACATGTTCTATCGGGTGCAGACCTATTCCTTCTCCAACATCGACAAGTTCTCCGCCGCCAGCATTGTCACCCGTCTGACCACGGACGTTACCAATGTCCAGAACGCCTATCAGATGCTGGTGCGCATTGCCCTGCGTGCCCCCTCCATGCTGATTTTCGCCATGGTTATGGCGTTCCGCATGAGCGTGCGGCTCTCGCTGATCTATCTGGCAGCGATTCCGGTGCTGGGCATTGGACTGTACTTCATTATGACACGGGTACACCCCATCTTTGAGCGGGTGTTCAAGACCTACGACAAGCTCAACAACGTGACGCAGGAGAACCTCCACGGCATCCGTGTGGTAAAGTCTTTCGTGCGGGAGGAGCACGAGAAGGAGAAGTTCTCCAAGATCTCGGAGAACATCTATCAGGACTTCTCCAAGGCAGAAAAACGGCTGGCGTTCAACATGCCGCTGATGCAGTTCTGCATGTACGCCTGCATGATTCTCGTGTGCTGGTTCGGCGCACGGATGATCGTCAGCAGCACTCTGACCACCGGCGAACTGATGAGTCTGATGACCTACGCCACACAGATTCTGGGCAGCCTGATGATGCTGTCCATGGTATTCGTCATGATCACCATGTCCCGTGCCTCTGCGGAACGAATCGTGGAGATCCTGGACGAAGAGAGCGACATCACCAGTCCGGCAAACGCCAAGACCGCCGTCCCCAGCGGCAGCGTGGACTTCGACCACGTCAGCTTCAGCTACAGCAAGCGCAGGGATAAGTGCTGCCTGACGGGCATCGACCTGCACATTCCCGCCGGCATGACCGTGGGCATCCTCGGCGGCACCGGCAGCGCCAAGAGCTCGCTGGTACAGCTGATCCCCCGCCTTTACGATGCCACAGAGGGCAGCGTGCGAGTCGGCGGCATTGACGTGCGGGAGTACGACGTGGAGGCGCTGCGGGAAGAGGTCGCCATGGTGCTTCAGAAAAACGTCCTGTTCTCCGGCACCATCAAGGAGAACCTCCGCTGGGGCAACCCCGCCGCCACAGACGAGGAGATGGCACGTGTCTGCCGTCTGGCGCATGCGGACGAATTTATCCGGACATTCCCCGACGGCTATGACACCTACATCGAACAGGGCGGTTCCAACGTCTCCGGCGGACAGAAACAGCGCCTCTGCATTGCACGTGCCCTGTTGAAAAAGCCGAAGATCCTGATTCTGGACGACTCCACCAGCGCCGTGGACACCCACACCGACGCCTGCATTCGTCAGGCGCTGCGGGACGAGATTCCGGACACCACCAAGTTCATCATCGCCCAGCGTGTCACCTCGTTGATGGATGCCGATCTGATTCTGGTACTGGACGAGGGAAAAATCCACGGCATGGACACCCACGAGGAGCTGCTCCGAACCGACGCCATCTATCAGGAAATCTACACCTCGCAACAGAAAGGAAGTGTTCCGCAATGAGCCGGAAACCTGCAAGACCGCCCCATGGCACATCCAAAAACGCCGGAAAAACCTTCCGCCGCCTGCTCTCCTATCTGAGCCGCTACCGGCTCCAGCTGGTGCTGGTCTTTCTCTGTATCATCATCAGCGCCGCTGCCGGTGTTGCCGGCTCCATGTTCCTGCAAACCCTCATTGACGACTACATCACCCCCATGCTCCTCAACGGCAGCCGGGACTTCTCCGGTCTGGCAATCGCACTGGTCAAGATGGGCATCTTCTACGCCGCCGGCGTTGCGGGAACACTATTATATAACCGTCTGATGGTCGTTGTGGCACAGGGCATCCTCAAGACCATTCGGGACGAGATGTTCACCCACATGCAAACGCTGCCCATCCGCTATTTCGACACCCACGCCAGCGGCGACATCATGAGCCTTTACACCAACGACACCGACACCCTGCGGCAGATGCTGGCGCAGAGTATCCCTCAGATCTTCTCCTCCATCGTCACGGTGGTCGCAGTGTTCTGCGCCATGCTGTACACCAGCTTCTGGCTGACGCTGTTTGTGCTGGCAACCGTTGCCGTGATGATGCTCATCACCAAATTCGTCGGCGGAAAGAGCGGCCACTTCTTCATCCGCCAGCAGCAGTCCATCGGCGCACTCAACGGCTACATCGAGGAGATGATCCACGGGCAAAAGGTCGTCAAGGTATTCTGCCACGAAGAGCCGACCAAGGAGGACTTCGACAAGCACAACGAAGAGCTGTTCCACAACGCCACCTGGGCAAACAGCTTCGCCAACATCCTCATGCCCATTATGAACAATCTGGGCTATGTCCAGTATGTTCTCATCGCCATGCTGGGCGGCTGGATGGCATTCTCCGGCTTCAGCAGCCTGACCCTTGGCGCAATCGCCTCGTTCCTCCAGCTGAGCCGCAGCTTCACCATGCCGGTGAGCCAGATCTCCCAGCAGGCAAGCGCCATTGTTATGGCACTCGCCGGCGCCGAGCGAATCTTCCAGCTGCTGGACGAAACGCCGGAGACGGACGAGGGCTATGTGACACTGGTCAACGCCGAGGAAAAGGACGGCCAGCTGGTGGAAGTCCCCCGGCGCACCGACCTCTGGGCATGGAAGCACCCCCACAACGACGGCACGGTCACCTATACCAAGATGGAGGGCGATGTGCGGTTCTATGACGTGGACTTCGGCTATGTGCCGGAGAAGATCGTGCTGCACGATGTCAGCCTTTACGCAAAGCCGGGCGAAAAGGTGGCGCTGGTCGGCGCAACCGGTGCCGGAAAGACCACCATCACCAACCTCATCAACCGGTTCTACGATCTGGCGGACGGCAAGATCCGCTACGACGGCATCAACATCAACAAGATCAAAAAGTCCGACCTGCGCCGTTCTCTGGGTATCGTTCTACAGGATGTCAACCTGTTCACCGGCACAGTCATGGACAACATCCGCTACGGCAGACTGGACGCCACCGATGAGGAGTGCATCGCTGCGGCAAAGCGTGCCAACGCCCATAACTTCATCATGCTGCTGCCGGACGGCTACCAGACGGTGCTCTCCGGTGACGGCTCCGGACTCTCTCAGGGACAGCGGCAGCTGCTCTCCATTGCCAGAGCCGCCGTTGCCGATCCGCCGGTCATGATCCTGGACGAGGCGACTTCCTCCATCGACACCCGCACCGAGCGCATCGTGCAGGCGGGCATGGATGCCCTGATGCACGGCAGAACCGTTTTCGTCATCGCCCACCGCCTCTCCACCATCCAGAACTCCGATGTCATCATGGTCATGGATCAGGGGCGCATCATTGAGCGTGGCAACCACGAAAAGCTCATGGCGGAAAAGGGACGCTACTACCTGCTGTACACCGGCATACAGAATGGCACGGCAGAGGCATAAATTCCGGCACATAAAATCGAGCAAAACAGCGCCTGCGGACTCCCGTGGGCGCTGTTTTTGGCGCACTCGTAAAAAAATGCGGGCGGGAATTGACAAACCGCAAAAAAATGCGTATAATAGTAGTATCCGGCTTACCGGAGAAAATTGAATCATTCTGAAAAACGCAGCAGAGAGAGTACCTGCGGACTGCCGTTCAGAGAGCATCGGGTTGGTGAAACGATGCCGGCATCCCCAGCGAAGTGCCTCTGTCCTTGCGCTGCCATACGGCAGGGCATCCGTTGATCGCGGGGAACCGAAAATTTTTCGCAGTATCCCGATTCGTCTGCACCTCGTTACGGTGTTTCATAAAACACAGCCCCCGGGCTGCTGTTTTGGCGTGCCCTCGTCCGGTGCGCCGCAAGAGTGAAAAATCAGAGTGGGACCGCGGATCTTCCGCCTCTGTGTGTATCGTCAATACCCTTACACACAGAGGCTTTTTTTATCGCCTCAGAGTCAGATGACACCTGAGAGTTTCAACAATAGAAAGATTGGTGATGCAAATGTTTCGACAGCTTCGGGAAGATATTGCAATCGTAAAGGAAAAGGATCCGGCAGCACGGAGCAGTCTGGAGATTCTGCTGACGTACTCCGGTCTGAAAGCGGTGCGCAGCTACCGCCGTGCCCACTGGTTCTACCAGCACAAGTGGTTCACCATCGCACGCATCATCTCCCAGCGTGCCAGACACAAGACAGGCATCGAGATCCACCCCGGCGCACAGATCGGAAAGGGCTTGTTCATCGACCACGGCATGGGCGTCGTCATCGGCGAAACCACCATCATCGGCGACAACTGCCTGCTGTATCAGGGCGTAACGCTGGGCGGCACCGGCAAAGACAAGGGCAAGCGCCACCCCACACTGGGCGACAACGTCATGGTTGGTGCAGGTGCCAAGGTGCTCGGCCCCATCAACATCGGCAGCAACGTCAAGGTTGCCGCCAACGCCGTGGTGCTCTCCGACATTCCGGAAAACTGCACCGCTGTCGGCGTGCCGGCAAGAATCGCACGGCGTGCCGGTCAGAAAGTTGAACAGGATCTGGATCAGGTGCACTATCCGGATCTGACCATGGAGGACATCACCATGCTGAAATCCGCAGTGACTTGCCTGCGGACGGAGATGTCCAAACTGGAATGCCAGGAGAAACCGGAAAAACAGGAATCGAAAGACTGATCGGAGGATACAGCAATGCAGTGTGTGGTATTCGATATGGACGGCGTGCTGTTTGATTCGGAAAAGCTGGTGCTGCAATGCTGGGAACAGACGGCGCAGGCACACCATATTCCGGACATCCAAACCGCCTGCCGCAGCTGTCTGGGCAGCAACGCCGCATCCGCCCGGCAGAAGTTTCTGGAGAAATACGGGGCGGATTTCCCTTATGACACCTACAAACAGGAGATGTCCGCACGGTACTGGCAGCAGGTCGAGGCGGGCAAACTGGAATTGAAATCAGGGGTGCGGGAGATCCTGCAATTTCTGAGAGAACAGCACATTCCCGCAGCCATCGCCTCTTCCACACGGTGTGCCGTTGTCCGGCAGCAGATCACGCTCTTTGGCCTGCAGGACTTTTTCCGCAAGATCATCGGCGGCGATATGGTGCAGCAGAGCAAGCCCCATCCGGAAATTTATCAGACGGCGTGCGCTGCCATGGAGGTGCCGCCGGCGTGTGCCTACGCCGTGGAGGACTCCTACAACGGCATTCGTGCCGCCGCCCGTGCCGGCATGCACCCCATTATGATTCCGGATCTTTTGCCGCCCACACCGGAAATGGAACAGCTGGCGGAACAGATCTTTCCGGATATGGCAGCATTTCAGGCGTTTTTGCAGGAGGCATGCGAAACATGATTCACCGTTACAAAAATGTCGCCGTCTTATACGGCGGCACTGGCAAAAAATATGCCGAGGCGTTCCGGCAGGAACTCCATCGGCTTTCGGTCAGGCAGCGCTATCCCATTGCCGCAAATCTCATTCTAGAGCGCATCCTCACACAGGAATTGCTCACAAGCCTGACCCAGCTGTTTCGGGAGAGCGATTACTGCGTTGCATTTTTGACCGCAGATGACTGCTGCATTTCCGAAAATGGCAGACGCACCAGACTGCGGCAGAACGTAGTATTTGAACTGGGAATGGCAATCCTACAGTTGGGACGGGAGCGCTGCATCCTGCTCAGTGATTTTGACCCGCAGGCTCCGGAATTTGAGTTGCCGTCCGACATGCAAAGTCTTTCCATTTTCCCGTTTGCACCGGAAAATCTGCCGGACGTGATTGAAACTGTCACAGAAAAAATCTTGCAGATGACCGGAGAGGGCGTGTTGAAAGAACCGCCACGGTACGACAACCTCCTACAGCGAACCGCTTATTATATCAATTACGAGGAGCTTTTCCCCCGTTCCGGCACGATGCCGGACGAAACCGGAGAGACATTCTTGAAACGCATCCTCGATGTATGGCAGGAAACCTGCCAGTCATTGTTATACTACGATGAGCGAAGCATTTACCTGTTAGAGCGCATTGGATTCCTTCCCATTTTCGGAAAGAATCTGGAAGTACAGCAATGGCTCCTGCAAATGAAGCAACTGCTGTCACAGTACACTGCATCCGACGTTTCCTTTTATCCGGATGTGCAGCTTCTGAACTTTGTGAAAAATTCCATCAACTGCATCATTGCATATACGGAAATCAAGACAACATCGGAGCATCCAACGGAATTTCAATATCGAAAGCTGCTTCAGGAGTTTCTCGCAGAGCCGATTCCACAGGATCATCCCTGCAATCCGCTGATTCTGATTGCCTATTACGACTACCTCGGACTCACCTATCTCAAACTTTGCCATCATTGCGGCGACCTGCGCTATGCACAGCAGGCAAAAAGTGCTTTTGAAACTGCGCTTTCCCTGACCGACCGTGTCGACCTGGCGCTTCAGATCTGGAAAGGATTTCTCTTTTACAATCTGGCTCGTGTCCTCGCAATTCAGGAACTTCCGGAGGAGGCGGCACGTGCCTATGAAAATGCCGTCCACATCCGAAAGCAGTGGCTGAAAAACTGCAATTATCCGGTACTGATTCGAAATGCACTTTCCACAGAGTATTTTCAGGCAGAGCTTGACCGCATTGAGATGTGCCAAACATTCCGCCTGCTTTCAGAGGCACAAATCGAGTCCGCCTATCACGATATCGAAATTGAACTGGACGCTTACTGCAATACGAATACAGAGTTGCAGCAGCTCCAGCACATCCGCACACGACTTAAGAAGCGGCATTGACCGCCACTCCTGCGGCAGCTTTCCTGCCGCAGATACATTATCATCCATTCAAAGGAGTTTTTATCATGCAGATCTACAACACATTGTCCCGCAAAAAAGAGGAACTAGTTCCCATTGAGGCAAACCACATGCGCATCTATGCCTGCGGCCCCACCGTGTACAACTACATCCACATCGGGAACGCCCGCCCCATCTGTGCATTTGACGTGCTGCGCCGGTATCTGAAATACCGTGGCTATGAGGTGACCTATGTCCAGAACTTCACCGACGTGGACGACAAGATCATCAAGAAAGCAAACGAAGAGGGCACCACTGCGGCAGAAATTGCCAAGCGTTATATCGCCGAATACAAGACCGATGCCCACGGACTGAACGTCATGGATGCCGATGTCCACCCCACCGTCACCAAGTGCATGGATCTTATCATCGACATTGTGAAAAAGCTGGTGGATTCCGGCCACGCCTATGCCGCTGCCAACGGCGACGTATATTTCCGCACCTCCTCTTTCCCGGAGTACGGCAAGCTGTCCGGCCAGCCCATCGAGGAATTGCAGGCAGGTGCACGCATTGACATCAACGACGGCAAGGAAGAGCCGCTGGACTTCGCCGTGTGGAAGGCTGCCAAGCCGGGCGAACCCTACTGGGATTCTCCCTGGGGCAAGGGCAGACCGGGCTGGCACATCGAATGCTCCGCCATGTCCTGCCACTATCTGGGCGAGACCTTTGACCTCCACTGCGGCGGTCAGGACCTGATCTTCCCCCACCACGAAAACGAGATCGCACAGAGCGAAGCTGCCAACGGCAAGCCCTTCGCCCACTACTGGATGCACAACGGCTACATCAACATCGACAACAAGAAGATGTCCAAGTCCCTGGGCAACTTCTTCACGGTACGGGAAGTGGCGGAGAAATACGGCTACGAAGTCATCCGCTATATGATGGTACAGGCACACTACCGCAGCCCTATCAACTACTGCAAGGAGCTGCTGGATGCCTGCAAGGCATCGCTGGAACGGCTGTACGCCTGCCGTGACACACTGGACCGTGCCATTGCTGCGGCAAAATCCGGCGCAGTTTCTCCGGAAGCTGAGGAGCTCTTCGCCAAGCGTAAGATACAGTTCATCACTGCCATGGACGATGATCTCAACACGGCAGACGGCATGACTGCCATCTTCGAGCTGGTGCGTGACCTGAACCGCATGAGCGCAGACGCTGCCACACCGAAAGAGCAGCTGGAGGCCGGCGCAGCGCTGTTTGACGAGCTGACCGGTGTCATGGGGCTGCTGTACAACCGGAAAAAGACCGATGCCGTTCCGGCAGAGGTACTGGAACTGGTGGAACAGCGCAAGGCTGCCAGAAAGGCAAAGGACTTCGCCGAGGCTGACCGCCTGCGGGATGCCATCGCTGCACTGGGCTACACCGTTCGGGAGACCAGACAGGGCACGGAGATCACCAAAAACGCCGACTGACAGAAAGGAAATCTATGGCACGCAACAATCATATCAAGGGGACGGGAACGGGGTTTCATCTTGCCGATCACAAAAAGGGGATCACAAGGGCATTTCTGGTGATTCTGATTCTATTCCTCCTCTGCTTCGGCGTTTTCTCCTGCTCCTCCTATTTCGGGCAGAAGTTTCAGGTCTACGTGGACACGGACAACATGCAGCTGGTGCAGCTGGACGAACCGGAGCCGGATGCCCCGGCCATGTGCGTTCACACCACAGCGGGCGACATTGTGGCAGAGCTGTATCCGGATGAAGCGCCCGACTATGTGGCGCAGTTCACCAAGCTGGCAGAGTCCGGCTACTATGACAACACCTACATCTTTCAGGTGGAAGACGGGGTTTACTTTGAGGCGGGAACGCCCAACGAGGACGGCACACTGACTGCCGGAACTGACGACACCTACGAAAAGGTGGAGCGGGAGACCAGCGCAAACCTCTGGCCGCTCCGTGGCGCATTCTGTGCGCCGGGAACTTCGCAGGACGGCACGTTCTGGGACCGTCTCACCGGCAATGTCAAAAACTACTGCGGCACACGCTTTGTGGTCTGCAATTCCATCGTGTTCGATGACTCCACCAAGCAGGAGATGCAGTCCCTCTCCCAGAACGCCAAGGAGATCAGCGACGCTTTTCTGGAAAAGGGCGGCATTCCCAACTACTCCCAGCAGATGACCATCTTTGCACAGGCATTCGGCGACGAAAGCTTTGACACCATTGATACCATTGTCCACGCCAAGACCAAGGCTGCCGAAAGCGAGGGCGGCAACACACCGCCGGCGGACTCCATTCAGATTCTCTCCATTCAGATCGGTTCTTATTCGGACTTTGCTGATACGGCCGCAAATTGAACACTGTTTGTTGTAAAAACAATACAAACCAAAAATCAGAATTTACGCCATTTCCAGACAAATCTGCCAAACAGGGCGAAAAATGCCTGTTTTTCACTTTACAAACCAGCGGAAATCGTGTATAATAAATAAGATAGCATACAAAATATGCTTAGGATCAACCGGACATCCGCCGGGATGTCCCTGCATTGAGGTGACAGGATGAAAAGACAGATCGCTGGCGTGCTCTGCGCTGCAATGCTGACCGGAATTTTCTCCGGCTGCGGAAAGCAGGAGACAAGCGTGAAAAATTTTACAGCGCCGGAGTCCGGCGAGGATATCGTATGTATCCAGGTGGAGAACTACGGCGAGATCAAAATCAAGCTGTTCTCGGATCTGATGCCAAAGGCGTGTGAAAACTTCACCGGTCTGGCAGAATCCGGCTACTACGATGAACTGACATTTCACCGTGTCATCCCGAATTTTATGATCCAGGGCGGCGACCCCAAGGGCAACGGCACCGGTGGCGAATCCATCTGGGGCGGGAAGTTCGACGGCGGCGTCTCTGAGGAGCTGTGCCATGTGCGTGGCGCTGTGGCGTATGCCAACAGCGGCAGCTACACGGCGGACGGCAGCCAATTCTACATCGTGACCGGCGGTCCTGTTGACGAGGAAACGCTGGACTCCTACGAGAAGAACGGCTACGGTCCCTACACCAAGGAACAGCGGGAGCTGTACACCACCATCGGTGGAACGCCTTGGCTGGACGGCAGCTACACGGTGTTCGGTCAGGTCATCGAGGGTCTGGACATTGCCATTCAAATTGCCAATGATACAGAAACCGATGCCAGCAATAAACCTTATACTGCGGTACGGATGTCCACCGTGACAGTGGAGCCGTATGACGGCAGTCCGATCCGCTGGTATGCCTCGGATTCTGAGGCGGCACAGTCGGACGAGGCAGATTCATAAAGGGAATGACGGCGGCAGAGAATGGACTGCCCCGCAACCGATTCCCCCGCACATTCGCCGATGTGCAGACAAAGGAGAGACGAAATTGGATAAATTTGTCATTCACGGCGGGCATCGCCTGTCTGGAGAAATAGAAGTCAGCGGAGCAAAGAATGCAGCGGTTGCCCTGATTCCGGCTGTTCTGCTCTGCGATGAACCCTGTATTCTGGAGAACGTACCGGATATCAGCGATGTTTCCATTAGCCTGCGCATCATGCAGGAGATGGGCGCACAGGTTGAATATCTGAACAAGACCACCGTCCGCATCTCTGCGGCGGGACTGACAAACTACTGCGTCCCCTATGAGAGCGCACGTAGAATGCGTGCTTCGTACTACTTCCTCGGCGCACTGCTGGGGCGGTACGGCAAGGCACGTGTTTCCATGCCGGGCGGATGTCCGCTTGGCGACCGCCCCATTGACCAGCATCTGAAGGCTTTTTCCGCACTGGGTGCCAAGTGCAGCATCGACCACGGCATGGTGGATCTGGTGGCAGACGCACTGACCGGCGGTCAGATTTACTTAGATGTGGTATCCGTTGGCGCAACCATGAACGCCATGCTGGCTGCGGTTCGTGCCAGAGGGCTGACGGTGATCGAAAACGCCGCCAAAGAACCGCACATTGTAGATCTGGCAAACTTCCTGAACTCCATGGGCGCTGACATCATGGGTGCCGGCACCGATGTCATCAAGATTCGTGGCGTACAGCAGCTTCACGGCGCTGTTTACTCCGTCATCCCCGACCAGATCGAGGCTGGCACCTTTATGATCGCCGCTGCTGCAACCCGTGGCGACGTGCTGGTCACCAATGTCATCCCCAAGCATCTGGAACCGATCACCAGTAAAATGCGGAAGATCGGCGTAAATATCGAGGAGTTCGATGACAGCATCCGTGTCTGGGTGGACGGCCCGCTGGTGCGCACCAACGTCAAGACCATGCCCCATCCGGGATTCCCCACGGATATGCAGCCGCAGATCACAACGCTTCTGACACTGGCAGAGGGCACCAGCATCATCACAGAGGGTGTCTGGGAACAGCGGTTCCGCTATGTGGATGAGCTGCGCCGCATGGGTGCGGACATCTCCGTGGACGGCAAGGTCGCTGTGGTCGAGGGCACCGGCAAACTCACCGGCGCACCGGTCAAGGCGTGCGACCTGCGTGCAGGCGCAGCGCTAATCATTGCCGGACTGGCAGCACACGGTGTTACCGAGATCGAGGACATCTACCACATCGAGCGTGGCTACTCCAATCTGGATGCCAAGCTGCGGGAGATCGGGGCAGATATCGTCAAGGTTTCCGAGCCGAGTGTGCAGGAAAAGCAGCTGAAAGAAGCGCTTTGAGCCGCATAACTGAAAAATAAGAAAAAGCCGTCAGCCCTGTTGACGGCTTTTGTTGTGAGAGAAGGTTTCATCTTGTCCAAATTCTATTCCCTGTTCAGCTCCAGCAAGGGGAACGCCTCCTTTGTGGGCGGGCCGTCCGGCGGCATTCTGGTGGATGCCGGCGTATCCTGCCGGCGGCTGACACGTTCGCTGGCAGCGCACGATATTCCCGCAGAGGCGGTACAGGCCATCTGCATCACCCACGCCCACAGCGACCACATCGCCGGACTGCGGGTGTTTCTGAAGAGCCATCCGGTGCCGGTCTACGCCACGGAGGAAACCCTACAGGAGCTGTCCGGCGCCATGGCGCTGCCGGATGTGCCCCTGCGTGCAGTCACGCCGCAGAAAGCCGGCATCATCGCCGGCGTGGAGGTGCTCCCATTCTCCACCATGCACGATGCCGCCGGAAGCTGCGGCTATCGCTTTGCACTGCCGGACGGACAGAGCTGTGCCGTGTGCACCGATCTGGGCTGTTTGACGCAGGAGGTCTGGGACGCCGTTTCCGGCACGGATCTGGTGCTGCTGGAGGCGAACTACGATCCGGAAATGCTCCGGAACGGCCCGTATCCATTGTACTTACAGGAGCGCATCGCCGGAGAAGAGGGACACCTCTCCAACTTCGACAGCGCCGGTCTGGCAGAACAGCTGATCCGCAGCGGCACCACCCGGCTGGTGCTGGGGCATCTGAGCCAGAACAACAACACCATGCCGCTGGCAGAGCGCACCGTCCTGACGCATCTGCGAGAAGAGGGCATGGCTCGCAATCGGGACTTTTTACTACAGGTCTCCTCTCCGGAGGGACTGGAACAGGCGGTGATCTTCTAATGCAGACCATACAAATTCTGGCACTGGGCAAGTGCAAGGAGAACTATCTGCGCCAGGCGTGCGAAGAATACGAGAAACGGCTCTCCCGATTCTGCCGGCTGCAAATCACGGAGCTGGAGCCAGTTTCCCTTCCGCAGAATCCCTCGGAGAAAGAGATCGCTGCGGCGCTGGAGAAAGAGGGCGCAGAGCTGTTGAAACGTGCCCGTGGCTACTGCATCGCCATGTGCATCGAAGGAAAACAGATCGACAGTCCGGCACTGGCAAGAAAGCTGGCGGAGGCAGCCGGCGGCGGCGACAGCGGTGCCGTCACCTTTTTTATCGGCAGCTCCTACGGGCTTGCACCGGCAGTGAAACAGCGGGCACAGCTGCGCCTGTCCATGTCCGCCATGACCTTTCCCCACCAGCTGGCACGTGTCATGCTGCTGGAACAAATCTACCGCAGCTATCAGATTTTAGGCGGTACCAAATATCACAAATAGGAGTGGACTCTTATGAAAAAAGCAATGACCATCACATACGAGGTAGGCGGCAATCTCTACCTCAACATCACCAACCGCTGTCCCTGTGCCTGCACGTTCTGCATCCGCACACTCTGCGACGGCGCCTATGGTTCTGACCCGCTGTGGCTGGAACACGAGCCGTCCCAGGAGGAGATCTTCGCCGCACTGGAGCAGCGTGATCTCTCCCAGTATCGGGAAGTGGTTTTCTGCGGCTTCGGCGAGCCAACCGAGCGTCTGGACGTGCTGCTGGAAACGGCACGCTATCTCAAACAGCACGGTGTGCGGTGCATCCGTCTGAACACCAACGGGCTGTCCGACCTGATTCACGGCAGAAACACCGCACCGGACTTTCAGGGTGCGGTGGACATCATCTCTGTCAGTCTCAACGCCGGCACGGAAGAGGGCTATCTGAAAGTGACACGCCCCAAGTTCGGCAAGGCGGCTTTTCCGGCAATGCAGGCGTTCGCCGTGGCATGCAAGCAGTATGTGCCGCAGGTGATGCTGAGCGTGGTAGACGTACTGGAGCCGGCGGAGATGGCAGCCGCCAAGCAGCTCGCCGAAAAGCTGAACATCCATCTGCGCATCCGGACATTTGACGATTCGGCAACAAGACGGTAAGATCGAACCGCAGTGCAGAGGCATACAAAGAGGAAACCGGAATGCTTAATATCATTATTGAGAGCAATTATGAGGAGATATGCCAAAGATTCCCCAATCGGATCTCAAATGTCAGAGGGTATTTTGATACCAGTTACGAGCCTGCGTGGTTTGATGACGAGTTCGTAAGAAAAATCATTCAGGAAATAGATAAAACAACCGTAGTATCCGGCATCAACTTATACAACGATGTCCTGTTGGGGATATCGCCAGAAAGCTTATCAAGCGGTTCCAAAGCATTGATCATCCTTTGGAAAGAGGACTGTATCGTGAATGGGGACAGGCTTGGCGACAACTGTATTGGACTTCTGCTTGAAATTGCGAAGCGGAAAGATATCACAATTACAACATCTCATATATTGCCATTCCCAACTCCTGGTCAATTGCCCGTGAAAACAGTAGTACACGGATATGGCGAAATCAAGAGCAAAAAAGAATTTGCGGATGCGTTTCTAAACGAAGTTTATGGGGATGGAAAAGCCCGGAGCGCCCTTAAAGGAGACGGATTGGACATGCGTGTTGATATCAGCATTCAGTCCAAAAGGCTCGAGTATGCGTTCCAAATTCGAAAAAAGATCACTTTCATTACCGGTGACAGTGCTACCGGTAAGACGAAAATGGTTTCATTGATCAATAGCTTCGGTAATCCGTCTGTGAAAATTAATGTATCAAACGGATTCGATTTCATCAGCATCAGCGAATCTGAGTTTTCAAAGTTTGTAAAGCATGCAAATCGAATGATCCATGAAAATCAGTACGGCAGCTTAAAAGAATACTGGGACGACAAGGGTAATTTTCCCATTGTAGATTCTGTCATCGTCATAGACGATGAGACTTTTGTAGAGAGCAGCGAGTTTGCCGCCTTTGTCAATGCGGACAAATACAATTACTATATCATCATAAATCGAACGCAACTAGCAAAAATCAGTGATTCTATGCATGAGGTCTATACGCTTAAAACCAGCGGCAGGCTGCATTGGTTAGAGAGAAGATATGATTCGCCCGTGGACGGATATGGCCCTGAAGCAATTATTCGCAGCCAGATCGAGGCAGATGCTGTTCGGAAATAAATCGTTGACATATCGCAAATCGAAGTTGTCCATGCAGTTCTAGGGGTTGTTTGAAAAATAGCGATGTTTGGAAAAATGCACAGAAATTACTGT
>OIYT01000741.1_pt1 | contig 27960 bp, 25 predicted proteins | sample 1588201 | NCBI WGS metagenome assembly OIYT01 (sample SAMN03283260) | human gut metagenome | biome: human-associated habitat; material: feces | host: Homo sapiens | place: USA | collected 2013
GCGAAGCGTCCCTGCCCCTAACTTTGCGCGTCCGCAGACGCGCCCCCAAGCTGCTTCCCTCCCAAGCTTCCGTGAAGAACCAAATAATACGATTATCAGAACAAATTGGAAACGGCATGAAAAGCTGTCATTTCTTTCTCCGGGCATTGCGTCCCGGAGTTTTTTGTTGCCGAAAAAAATAGGAAAATGATAGCCAAATATGGAAAAAACACTTGACAATCCTTGCCGAAAATCGCTATAATTAAACAGGTAAATTCATACGATTTCTGAATCAACATGAGCCATCAGCCTGCGCGTTTTTCCCTTTGACGTCCGCGCATTCCACTTCGCGGCAGCCAGATGAAAAAATACGCAGCGTATTTTGGCTTGTTTACATTCGGAAATCGTATCAGGTTGAGGGAGTGGAATTGAAAAATGGAAAGCGGTGCAAACACAAAGGAAGTACTGACCCCGAAAAACGTCTATCGCTTTTTGACGGACAATCTGCCGGGGCTGTATCCGCATGGGGTGATTCCGGTGGCGGAACGCAAGGGCTTGACGCTGGTGAAGTTCTGGGCGCAAGTGCTCGACGGAATCATTCCGCCGGAATGGCACGCGTCGCTCTTTGGAGGTACGCAGCGCTCGCGGCGGCTGAGCGACATGATGAACCGCACGGGCGTGCAGCCGCTTCCGCCCAAATTGCAGCAGGAGATGAACGCACTGCTGTCCGGGGAGACGCTGATTCGCCTGAGCCAGCAGGTGCAGGACTTCCTGCGCAGCGCGCACTACGATGCCGATGCCCTCACGCGCGCCCTGCCCGACTTCGTGCGCATGATGATGGAAAACGAGGAGTGCATGAAGCCGGAGCACGAGCAGGTGTTTGAGAACCTGCAGCAATCGAGGGAGACGCTGCCGCGCACGTTTGTGGACATGCTGACGCTCTCGTGGCTGGTGCTGCTGGCGTTCTACGGGCCGGAAATGGGCAGCCGCGAGCTGCTGGACTTCTGCCAGGCGCAGGAGCACTCGGCGCAGGCGCTGTATCTGCTTTCGTCGCACGTCACGTTCGGGCGGCGCGTGCCGCTGTCGATGACGGGGCGCAACTGCGAATTGTGCCGTCAGGGGCTATCAAAGGATGAATACGTCATGGATGCGGCTTCGTGCCTGCCGCAATTGACGGACGCGATTCGGCAGGGCGGCAAAATCGCCGTGACGGGCATGGGCGGCATCGGCAAAACGGAAATGACCCGTCAAGCGCTGGCGGTGCTGGCGAAGGAAGAGCTGTTCAGCCGCATGGCGTGGGTGCAGTACGAAAAAAGTCTGACGGCGAGCCTGCGCATGGCGTTTGACGGCTTGGACGGCGTGGCGGAGGAGAACGTGCTCTCAACAGTGCGCGAGAAGCTGGAAGCGCCCTATCAGGGGCGGACGCTGCTGCTGATTGACAGCGTCGATATGCCGCCGGAAGCGGACGAGGGGCTGCGCGAGATAGAGCATTGGGGCTGCGATGTGCTGGTGACGACGCGTTTCCCGCTGGGCGAGGGCTTCCGGAATATCGCCGTGCCGCTGCTGTCGGAGGAAGCGAGCCGGGTGCTGTTTGTCCAGCACGACCCGTACTTGCAGGGCATGGGCAGCGCGGAAACGGAAGCGCTGCATCAGGTGCTTTCGCGCGTGGCGGGGCATCCGCTGGCGATTATCCTGCTGGCGCATCTGGCGAAGATGAAGCGCTGGACGATGCATCAGCTGCTGGAAGAGCTTGACCGCATCAGCCCGGAGGGACTGCGGCTGGCGGGCGGCAAATTCAGCGCGATTGCGCAGAGAATCGCCCAGATGGTGTCCTCCGACGCGCTGACCGACCGCGAAAGGCAGGTGCTGGCGGTTTTCGCCACGTTTCCGGCGTGGACAATCCCGGTGCGGGACGCGCTGACCCTCCTGCGCGACTTCGGCACGGAGGATGAGCTGCTCTCCGCGCTCGAAACCGCGGCGGATTACGGGCTGCTGACATCGAACTGGCGCGGATACGCCATGCACCCCGTGCTGGCGGAGAGCTTCCGGCCGCTGCTGCCGCCGATGGAGAAGGTGCCGCGGCTGGCGGAGATTTTCCGGGAACGCGCAACGCAGTCCGGTTCGCTGGAAGATTGCAAGGGCACGACGCTGGCACTTGCCCTTCATGCGGTGTCGGATTTCTTCGATGCGCCGGTTGAACTGATGTCAGGCATTTCGATTGGCGTGGTGGAACTGCTGGACACGTCGCGGGAGGAAATTCCGGCGGCGCGTCTGGCAATCTGGCGGCAGTACAAGCAAAAAGAGTCCCAGCAGACAGCGAAGGGACGCTTCCTTGATGCAGAAATGCAGCTGGTACTCGATGCCATTCAGGGTGGCGAATTGCAGGCGGATGCAGAACAGATTATTGCCCAGCTGCCGGGGGCATCCGACAAAAATGCAATGGACTTCCTGACCATCAATACGATTCTTGTGCAGCGCGTGAATCGGGAACTTTGCGTTCGGATTATCGAACAGGCGGATCAGCTGATTCAGCCGGATAGCCCGCAGTATGCGGTATACCGTGCGGAATCTGTCTGCGCCAAGCAGCTTGTGGGCGTGTCCGTGCCGGAGGAAGAGGTTAATCAGGCAATTTCGTACTTCAAAGAACAGATGAAGAATCCGAAAAAGCTTCATGATGCCGCAGGGCGCTTGGGAGCGCTGCTCAGCACCACGATGCTGAGCGGATGGTGGGGAAAAATTAAGCCGTTTGCGGATGAACTGGCGCAGATTGTGGATGAAAAACATATCCGCAACACGGAATCTGACCATGCGTTGGGCATGATTTACCGCCATTTGCAGGAATTTGACAAAGCCCTCATGTACGAAAAGTATGTGGTTGATGCTATTCAGCCGGAGACGCTGCAATATTATCAAGTGATGGCGAACTACCTTGTTATCAAGCAGGAAAGTGGACGCTGCTTGGAAAACAAGGAAATACTGGAGGAAGAACTGCCGAAAATCGCGGAGAAATTCGGCAAGAACAACGGACTGTATGCCATTTGGGCGCATTCCTACTCGAAGGTGCTGATGGAACTGCGCCGCCCGGAAGAAGCAATGCGGCTACTGGACGAAATTTACCCGATTGTTGTGAAACACATGGGCGAATGGAACGCAAAGGTGGTGCAAATTGCGTACATTTCCTGCTTGGCGATGACGAATCGAGACGACGAGGCACAGGCAAAGGCTGCGGAATTGCGCGAATATTTTGTGAAAGCGGCTGGGAAAGAATCGCCGCAGGTATATGCCATCGACCAGACGGTGCAGAAGGTCAACGACGGTTTCTTCCACAAGGAGAATCAGTCCAAACAGGTATAATCCGGGAAAAACACGCGGATATTGACAACCTGCAATGTAACCCGCTTGACAATCCCCATTGTCGCCGTATAATAGAAAGTGGAATCCTGCATTCGGATGAACATTTTCCATTATACGGCATTTTTTTGCTGCCGGACGCAAAAGAAAGGAAAAATCCATGACGCTCAAGGAGTTTTATGCCGCAGTTGGCGGCGATTATGACGCAACCCTGAACAGAATCCCCAAGGAGTCGATGGTGCTGCGTTTTGTGAAGAAGTATGCCGACGACAAAACCTACGCCCAGCTGACCGAAGCGGTGAAAGCGCAGGACTGGGAAACGGCGTTCCGCGCGTCGCACACGCTCAAGGGCGTGGCGCAGAACCTCGGCTTTGACGGGCTGTACCGCGCCGCGTTCGCGCTGACGGAAGAGATGCGCGGGGGCAAACCATTGACGGACACTGCCCTCTACGAAGCCGTGGCGCAGCAGCAGCAGATTGTGCTGGACGCCGTGCGGCAGCTGGCATAAGGACAAAAAACATGCGTGAACAGAAGTGGAATCTTGGTCGGTTTATCGGGAGGAGCAGTGCGCTGCTTCTCCTGTTTGCGCTGCTCTTCCTGCCGTCGGCGCGGGCGGAGGAAGGGGAGAATCTGCCGAAAATAATCATCGGCAGCGACGAATATCAGCCGTACAGCTACTACAACGTGGATGGCTCGCCGCAGGGCGTGGATGTTGAAATGGCGCGCGAAGCCTTCCGGCGCATGGGGTATGCGCCTGTCTTCCGCCATGTGGCGTGGGAGGATAAGGACGAAGCGCTGGCAGACGGCACGGTGGACTTCCTGTGGAGCGGGTTCATGATGAACAATTGCGAGGACAAGTACACATGGGCGCGACTCAACCTGTTCAGCCGTCTGGTGGCGGTGGTGCGCGCGGACAGCGCCTATGCGGATTTGGCTGATTTGGCGGGCTGCCGCGCGGCGGTTCAGGCGACGAGCTGGGCGGAATATCTCCTGATTCGGCAGGATCAGCCGGGCATCCCGAAGGTCAAAACGGTGTACAGCTTCTCGTCGATGGAGGAGGTGTTCGCCGTCATGCGCAAGGGCTACGCGGACACGATTGTCGGGCATGAGTGCGTGCTGAACATCTTCCTTGCGGAGAATGGAGGGCGCTACCGGAAGCTGGAAACCCTGCTGGGCACGGCGGAACTCGGCGTCGCGTTCCAGAAGGGGACGCACGAGGAACTGGCGCGGCAGCTGGAGCAGACGCTGGCTGAAATGGCGGCGGACGGCACGATGGCGGAGATTTTGACGGCATACGGCATCAACGGCACCGTCCGCATGGGAGGAATCGAAAGCAAATGAAACAGGAAACCTCTCATAAGCGGCGAGGCTTCATCAGCATGCTCTGGATGCCGCTGACATTGTATCTGGTAATGCTTGTCACATCCTTTGTTGTGTTGACGTGGCATGATACACGCAATGTCTGGCAGGCAATGGATGCAACGCTTGACTTTGCGGTGGCGCGGCTCGAACAGTATTTCAACGCCATGTCGAACGAACGCGCCAAGAGCGAAATCCGCCTGCTGGACAAAACGGCGGAGCTTGCCGCCCGCATCGCGGAAGCAGGGGGGATAACGAACGAACAGCTTGACCAGTACGCCTATGCGCAGCGGCTGACGGGCATCGTCATCCTTGATGCGGACATGAATGCCGTCGTTCAAACGACGATTGACGGCGACACAGCGGCGACGCTGCATTCAATGCTGCAAAAGCCGACGGTGCGGGAGATTGTGGATTACCCCGTGAAGGCATACATGACGCGGACGCAGGTGGGCAGTCGCACGGTGGATTTCGCCGCCGTCGCGCGCGAGGACGCGCCGGGCCTTGTGGTGGCATACGCCGAGCGCGAGGAAGAGGACGCGAGCGACATGAAGCTGGAGACGCTCTTCAGCGGCTTCACGTTTGAGATGGACGGCACGGTCACCGTGTCGGACGGCAAAACCATCATTGCTTCCAACAGCGCCGAAATCGTCGGGCACGACGTAAAAAAAATCGAGGAAGGCAGCATCCCCCATGCGCAGTGGGACGAATCGGGGCGGCTGCACATTGTTGACGGTATGACGGCGTGGTCGGGCAAGCGCACGGCGTTTGAGAACTACTCGGTGTACGCCATGTTCCCGGATCTTGCCGTCTACAATTCCCGCAACACCATTCTCCTCTACGGCACGCTGATTTACATGGGAATCTGGCTTTGCTTCGCGTGGCTGCGCGCGCAGCAGTCCCGCCGCGCACTGGAGAAAAACAGCGAGCAGGCGCGGATTATCAGCGCCATCAGCGAAATCTACTGCTTCACGTTCCTTGTTAACGTGCAGCGCGGCACGGTGCGCATCATCAAGCACCCGGTGGAGCGGCTGATGAAGATGGACAGCACATGGAGTATGAACGAAGTGGTGCAGATGCAGGCGGCTCAAAACGTTGCGCCGGATTTCCGCGAGGCGTTCATCAGCTACTGCGACCTGACGACCTTGCCGCAGCGCTTGAAGGAGAACCCGAACCTGACGCTGGAGTTCCGCGATCCGAAGGACAAGGTGTACCTGATGACGACGCTGCCGCAGAACTACGACCGCCGCGGCCGGCTCGAATCGGTGCTGATGGTGACGCAGGACGTGACGGCGGAGAAGGAGCGCGAACGCGACTATCAGCTGCAATTGGAAAAGACGGCGGAGGACGCAGAACGCGCCAACATCGCCAAAACGGACTTCCTGCGCCGCATGAGCCACGACATCCGCACGCCGATTAACGGCATCCGCGGCATGGTGGAAATCAGCCGCCGATATGCGGGCGATGAAGCAAAGCAGGAAGAGTGCCGCGAGAAAATCATGACTACATCGGGCTTCCTGCTGGATTTGGTCAACGATGTGCTGAACATGAACAAGCTCGAATCCGGCGCGGTGACGCTGGAAGAGAAGCCGTTCAACCTGCGCCAGATGATCAAGGAAATTGTGACGACGGTGGAGGGGCAGGCGTGGCACGAAAACGTGCAGGTGTCCTGCAAAACGCTGGCGTGGAATCACGAAAACCTGATTGGCTCGCCGATGCACCTGCATCAGGTGCTGCAAAATGTTGTGGGCAATGCGGTCAAGTACAACCGCCCCGGCGGCAGCGTGACCATCTCCTGCGAGGAGAAGGGCTTTGACGGCACGACGGCGACGTTCCTTTTCACCTGCACCGACACGGGACGCGGCATGAGCGCGGCGTTCCAGCAGCACGCGTTTGAGGCGTTTGCGCAGGAGGAATCCGGCGCGCGCACTGCCTACAAGGGCACGGGGCTGGGGCTGCCGATTGCCAAGGAGCTTGCCGAGCAAATGGGCGGCGAAATCCGCTTTGAGAGCGAACTGGGCGTCGGCACGACGTTCTACATCACCCTGCCGTTCCGCGTAGACCCGAATCCGCCGGAAGCGGAATCCGCCAAGCCGGAGCAGGCAGCGTCCATCAAGGGCGCGCATGTACTGCTGGTGGAGGATAACGAGCTGAACATGGAAATCAGCCAGTACATACTGGAGGCCGCGGGCGCAATCGTTGATCAGGCGTGGAACGGGCAGGAGGCGGTTCGCCGCTTTTCCGAGAGCGAACCGGGTACGTTTGACTGCATCCTGATGGACGTGATGATGCCGCTGATGGATGGACTGGAAGCAACGCGGACGATTCGCGCGATGCAGCGCCCGGATGCGGCGACCATCCCGATTGTGGCAATGACCGCGAACACCTTCTCCGAGGACGAACAGCGCAGCCGCGAGGCGGGCATGAACCTGTTCCTGAACAAGCCGGTGGAGTCGGAAAAGATGCTGCAAACGGTGCTGGAGTGCCTGAAAATGGGCGGGAAAAATGCTTTGTGAAAACCTTGACAAGAACGCAGATAGGGTGTAAAATAGAACTATCACAGGCGCGATTCCGGGGAAAAATCTGGACGCGCGAAAGGAAGGTTCTATTTATGAAGAAGCTGCTTGCGCTGGTGTGCGCGCTTGTCCTGTCGCTGTCGATGACGGCGGTGCTGGCGGAAGAAACCGATGCGTTCACCTCCGCGTCCGTCGCGAGCTACTACGCGGATTCCGCCCTGACCGGGGATGACCTGATGAACGCCATCAACTCCTTCTCCGGCACGTACCTCGTGTGCACCACCAACCCCGACGGCACGGCGAACGCGGGCGTGTTCATCTTCGCGTGCGTGAAGAACGAGGACAAGTACTACATCCAGATGGGTCTGGCGGAGAACCAGACGAAGCAGAACCTGCTCCGCACGGGCGAAGCGCTGGCGGTCTACGCCGCGAACCCCTCCACCGAGGAAGGCGCAAAGCCCTACATCACCGCCGGTGCGCGCATGGTGCTCCAGCAGGTGACGGACGAAGAACTGCTGAAGGTGCTCAACGTCAAGGGCAGCGAAACCGCGCTGTTCTTTGAAATCACCGAAATCAAGCCGCTGGGCTGATTGACAAACGGGGCGCATCCTCTTCCAAACGCGAAGGGGATGCGCTTTTTTTCGTGGAATCTGCGGCAGCGCGTGCATTCCAAAACACCCAAAATCCATAGGAATTTGCATATTCCTCTTGACAAGCATGGGAATCGGGAGTAAAATCCTATTGCGGAAGTAGGTTATAAGCTGCCGCACAAGAATGGTTTATCAATCAGCCAGAGAAAGGGCTTTTGCAATATGAAACACGCTGAATTGCTGACTGTCCGCGACCTGCACGTTCAGGTGGGCGAAAAGGAAATCCTCCACGGTGTCAACCTCTCCGTCGGCACGGACGAAACCCATGTCCTCCTTGGCCCGAACGGCACGGGCAAATCCACCCTCGGCTATGCCATCACCGGCAACCCCGCCTATCAGGTGACGCGGGGGAGCATTACGTTTGACGGCGAGGATATTACTTCGATGCCCGTCAATGAGCGCGCGAAGAAGGGCGTTTTCCTGTCCTTCCAGAACCCGCTGGAGGTGCCGGGCGTGACGCTGAGCGCTTTTATCCGCACGGCGCTGGAGCAGAAGAGCGGCAGCCGCATCCGCCTGTGGGACTTCAAGAAGAAGCTGAAGGAAACAATGGCGCTGCTGTCGATGGATGAAAGCTACGCCGAGCGCGATTTGAATGTCGGCTTCTCCGGCGGCGAAAAGAAAAAGGCGGAAATCCTGCAAATGCTGATGCTGGAGCCGAAGCTCGCCATTCTGGACGAAACCGACTCCGGTCTGGACGTGGACGCGGTGCGCACGGTATCCGAGGGCGTCCGCCTGTTCCGCGAAAAGACGCACGGTTCGCTGCTGATTATCACCCACAGCACGCGCATTCTGGAGGCGCTGCATGTTGACCGCACGCATGTGATGGAAAACGGCGTCATTGTGCGCGAAGGTGACGCGGCGCTGGTGGAAGAAATCAACGAAAAGGGCTTCAAGGGCTGATGGGGGAGCGGCATGACAGAAAAGAGCCAAGTTGCGGACATTGACCGCAGCATTTATGATATTCGCGACGCGGAGCATGACGCGTACCGCATGGAAGCGGGTCTGACCCCCGCCATCGTCGAGAAGCTGTCCAAGGAGAAGAACGACCCGGCGTGGATGGAGCAGTTCCGGCTGGAATCGCTGCAAATCTACAATAATATGCGCGTGCCGGACTGGGGGCCGTCGCTGGACGGGCTGGACATGGACCACATCGCGACGTATGTCCGCCCGAACACGAAGATGCAGAACAACTGGGAGAACGTGCCGCAGGACATTAAGGACACGTTTGAGCGGCTGGGCATTCCGCAGGCGGAGCGCAAGTCGCTGGCGGGCGTGGGCGCGCAGTACGACTCGGAGCTGGTGTACCACAACGTGCGCGCGGAAGTGACGGCGCAGGGCGTGGTGTACACCGACATGGAGAGCGCGCTGCACGGCGAATATGCCGAGATGGTGCGCAAGTACTTCATGAAGCTCGTCACCCCGCGTGACCACAAGTTTGCGGCGCTGCACGGCGCGGTTTGGTCGGGCGGCTCGTTTGTGTACGTTCCCAAGGGCGTGCAGGTGTCCATTCCGCTGCAATCGTATTTCCGCCTGAACGCCAAGGGCGCGGGGCAGTTTGAGCATACGCTGATTATTGTGGACGAGGGCGCAAGCCTGCACTTCATCGAGGGCTGCTCTGCCCCGAAGTACAACGTGGCGAACCTCCATGCCGGCTGCGTGGAGCTGTACGTCAAAAAGGGCGCGAAGCTGCGCTATTCGACGATCGAAAACTGGTCGAAGAACATGTACAACCTCAACACCAAGCGCGCGCTGGTGGAGGAGGATGGCACGATTGAGTGGATTTCCGGCTCGTTCGGGTCGCATGTGGGCTGCCTGTATCCGATGAGCATCTTGAAGGGCGACCGTGCCCGCATGGAGTTCACGGGCGTGACGTTCGCAGGCGCGGGGCAGAATCTCGACACGGGCGCGAAGGTCGTGCACGTTGGCAAAAATACCAGTTCGTACATGAACACGCGCTCCATCAGCAAGAGCGGCGGCATCAGCACGTTCCGCTCCAGCGTGGTGGTGGAGAAGAGCGCCAAGCAGGCCAAGAGCGCGGTATCCTGTCAGTCGCTGATGCTCGACAGCGAGAGCCGCTCGGACACGATTCCCGCGATGGACATCCGCACGCGCGACGCCGCCATCGGGCATGAGGCGAAAATCGGCAGCATCAGCAACGACGCGGTGTTCTACCTGATGAGCCGCGGCATGAGCGAAGAGGACGCGCGCGCGCTGATTGTCAGCGGCTTTGCGGACAACGTGTCCAAGGAATTGCCGGTGGAATACGCGGTGGAGATGAACAACCTCATCCGCCTTGAAATGAAGGGCAGCATCGGCTGAGCGGAAAGGAGCATCCATCAATGGAGAAAATGACCATCAATCAGCTGCCCAGCCGGACGTGGAATCGTCTGGGCGTGAATGAAGCAACGATTGACTGGGACGAAAGCGCGACGGTTGTGCTGCCGGAAGAATCCGCAGAAAAGGCGGATATGCTGATTGCATCGGACGCGGCGTATGCCCGCAAGCGCGTGACCATTCAGGCGGAGAAGGGCGCGAAAAAGTCGCTTTTCCAGATCCTTCGCACGGCGGGCAAGCTGCATGTGCAGACGGAGCTGACCGCCGAGGACGGCGCGGAAATTGAGCTGATTCAGCTGGTCGCGCCGGGCGAAAACGCGCTGATGTATGATGAAGTTATCGGGCACTGCCACGGCAGCGGGCGGATTGTGCTGCGGCAAGTGACGCTGGGTCACGGCGATGTGTACGCGCAGACGGGCATCGGGCTGGACGGCGAGAACGCGTCGTTTGCGGCGAATATCGGCTATCTGGCGCGGAAAAATCAGACGCTGGACATGAACCTCGTCGTCAACCACTGGGGGAAAAAGACAAAGTGCGAAATCAACGCGTCCGGCGCGCTGAATGACGCGGCGAAGAAGATTTTCCGCGGCACGATTGACTTCAAGCGCGGGTCGTCCGGGTCGGTCGGCAGCGAACAGGAAACGGTGCTGATGCTGGGCGAGGACGCGGTGAACAAGACCGTGCCGGTCATCCTCTGCGCGGAGGAGAATGTCGAGGGCACGCACGGCGCGACCATCGGCGAAATGGACGACGACACGCGCTTCTATTTCGGCAGCCGCGGCATCGACCGCGAAACGGCGGAAAAGCTGCTTTCGCGTGCGGCGATTGCCCGCGTGGCGCAGCAGGTGAAAAGCGAAACGGCGCGCGCGGCGATACTGAACGAACTGGATGGGGAAATGGATGAAAACGACGGATTACAGGCGTGATTTTCCGCTGCTAATGCAGGAAACGGCGGCGTATCTGGACAACGCGGCGACGGCGCAGCGCCCGCAGTGCGTGCTGGACGCGGAAAAGACGTTCTATGAGACGCAGAACGCGAATCCCCTGCGCGGGCTGTATCCGCTGAGCATCGCGGCGACGGAGGCGGTGGAGGAGGCGCGTTTGGCGGTTCGTGATTTCCTGCACGCCAAGAGCAGTCAGGAGATTATCTTCACGCGCAACACGACCGAGGCGCTGAACCTCGTGGCGTACAGCTATGGGCTGTCTCACGTCCACGCGGGCGACGAGGTGGTGGTGTCCATCCTGGAGCATCACAGCAACCTGCTGCCGTGGCAGATGGTGTGCCGGCAAACGGGCGCAACGCTCAAGTTCATCGACTGCGAAATGGATGGACGGCTCGACCTGAACAAGGTATCGGAAATCATCACCGACAAGACGAAAATCGTTGCCGTGACGCACGTTTCCAACGTCATCGGGCGCGTCAACCCGATTCGCGAAATCGCGGATATGGCGCACCGCGTCGGCGCGGTCATCGTGGTGGACGGCGCGCAGTCCACGCCGCATATCCCCGTGGATGTGCAGGCGCTGGACGCGGATTTCCTCGCGTTTTCGGGGCATAAGGTGTTCGGCCCGATGGGCATTGGCGCGCTGTACGGCAAACGCAGGCTGCTGGAAAAGATGCCGCCCTTCCTCTCCGGCGGGGAGATGATCGAGTCCGTCACGCGCACCGGGGCGACGTATGCCGAGCTGCCCTACAAGTTTGAGGCGGGCACGGGCAATGCTGCCGGCGCGGTCGGGCTGCACGCGGCGATTCGCTACATGCAGTCCGTTGGCTTTGACACCATGCACGAGCGCGAAACGGCGCTGGTTGCCCGCATGATGGCGGGGATGGCGGATATGCCGTTCATCCATGTGCTGGGGTCGGGCAGTCCTAAGGAACACAGCGGTATCGTCACGTTCACGGTCGATGGCGTGCATCCGCATGACGTGAGCGAAATCCTCGCGGCGGACGGCGTGTGCATCCGCGCGGGGCATCACTGCGCGCAGCCACTGCTCAAGCACCTCGGCTATTCCTCGACGGTTCGGGCAAGCTGCGCGTTCTACAACACGCCGGACGAGGTGAATCGGCTGCTGGACAGCCTGAAAACAATCAGGGAGCGAATGGGCTATGGAAAACAGGAACTTTTATAACGAAATTCTGACGGAACACAACATCCACCCGGAGTTCAAGCACGATCTGCCGGACGCGAACATCGAGCTGGAAGGCGTCAACCCCAGCTGCGGCGACGACATTACGCTGAAGCTGAAGGTGGATGGCGACGTGATTACCGACGGCGCGTTCATCGGCGACGGCTGCGCGATTTCGCAGGCCTCGGCGGACATTATGCTGGGCATGATTGTCGGGCGGAAGAAGGAAGAAGCGCTGCATCTGGGCGAAATCTTCCGCAAGATGATTCAGGGCGAAGCGACGGCGGAGGAAATCGACGAGCTGGAGGAAGCCGGGGCGCTGAAAGATATTTCGCACATGCCCGCGCGCGTGAAGTGCGCCGTGCTGGGCTGGCGGACGCTGAAGGAAGCCATCGGGGGAGAAGAGGAATAAGAAAACCGGACGGGGCGCAAAACCACGTCCGATTTTTTGGATTAGAATCCCATTAGAAATGCGGCAAACGGCAGGAAAAGCGGGCGCGCACGCCGAAATCCTCCATAAGAAAGGGGGATGCGCATGAAAGAAATCATGCTGGACTTCGGCGCGATTCTGTCTGACCTGTTTCATGCGCTGCGGTCGGGCGCGAAGAAAGTGCTGATTGCGCTGGCGGTGCTGACGGCGCTGCTGACCGCGCTCGTTCTGTATCTCATGACGCCGCACACGGAGATTCGGTCTTTGACGGGCTTTCGGTGCTACTTTGTGCCGCGCTGCGAGGTGAATTACCAGTCCTACCACCGGGACAACGACCTGTACAATATAGGCATTTACAAGCTGAACGGGCAGGACGCCGCGCGGTTTGTGTACTGGGCGCAGGAGAACGGCTGGTCGAAGATGCCGCTGACGGGCGAAGCGCTGACGAGCGGGATGCTCGACGAGGAAACCTGCCCGGAAGCAGCGGAAATCAAGCAGGTGACGCAGGGGTTCTGGAAGCAGCCGAACGGCATGACGCTGTTCGTCTTTGATTCGCAGACAGCGACGCTGTATATTCGGAAGATGCCGAGATAAGGCAATTGCAAACAGTACCCGACCGGGCAGGGGAAAAATCCTCCGTCCGGTCGGCTTTTTGCTGCGGGATGTTTGAAAGCAAAAGAAAAGGTCAAGGCTTTTCAACCTTGACCATCCGTGGAGCATAGGAGATTCGAACTCCTGACCTCGACAATGCGAATGTCGCGCGCTACCAACTGTGCTAATGCCCCAAGCGCTTATTCTCTTTGTGTCAGGCGGTGAAGCGCTGAGCACAGAAAGTATTATAGCATAGTTCTCGGAAAAATGCAAGGGGTTTTTTGAAATTTTTTCGGGAAAATTGCAAACTTTTTTTTAGGCGGCATTTGGGGCAGATTTCAGAATACACGTTCGCTTATTTTGCGCGAAAAACTGCTTTTCTGCCCGGCGACTCTTGTGCATATGCGCCGATTATGGTATAATGCCCATGATGAAGCAAACGGAGGAGAGAACGGATGGATGCAGAAATGCTGCGAAATGTGCTGACGATGCTGGGCACGGTGCTGGGCGCGATTTTGGTGCTGATGCTGGTGGCGAAAATCACGAGCATGGTGCATGTGGAGGCGGACGATGTGCGCGCGCCGATTGACAGCATGGAAGCGAGCGTCGTCGGCAAGCGCACGCTGGTGACGCAGGAGGACGGCGCGCCGAAAACCATCTACTATATGACCTTCCAGAAGGTGAACGGAATGCGGATGGAGCTGGAAGTGCCGGGCGAGGACTACGGCTTGGCGGCGGAAGGCGATCAGGGCGTGCTGGTCGCGCGCGGGGAAGAATTTATCGTCTTTAAGCGAATGATTTGAAATGATTGGAGCTTCCCAAACAAGTGGCGGCGCCGAAGGGGTGGAGGGGGCGAGCGGAAAGCCCCCTCCTCGCGTCCGCAGGCGCGAAATCCTCTGCAATAATCGCATACTGTAAGGAGTAAAACAGAAATTATGGCATATCAGGCACTCTACCGCCAGTGGCGAGCCAAAGACTTTTCCAGCATGGTGGCACAGGAGGCGGTCTTCTCCACGCTGCGCAATCAGGTGATGAGCGGGCGCGTCGCCCATGCGTACCTCTTCTGCGGCAGCCGCGGCACGGGCAAGACGTCCACCGCGAAAATCCTCGCGCGCGCCATCAACTGCGAGCATCCCGTGGGCGGCGACCCGTGCGGGCAGTGTGAATCCTGCCGCCGCCTGCTGGCGGACGAGTCGATGGACGTGATGGAAATCGACGCGGCGAGCAACAATGGCGTCGAGGAAATCCGCAATCTGCGCGAGACGGTCAAATATCCGCCGCAGCAGGGGAAATACAAGGTCTACATCATCGACGAAGTACACATGCTGTCCACTTCCGCGTTTAATGCTATGCTGAAAACGCTGGAGGAGCCGCCGGCGTACGTCGTTTTCATCCTCGCGACGACCGAGCCGCAGAAGCTGCCCGCGACGATTCTCAGCCGCTGCCAGCGCTTCGACTTCGGGCGGATTCCGGCGCGCCAAATCGCGGGGCGGCTGCGTCAGGCGGCGGAGGGCGCGAAGGCGGAAGCGTCGGAGAACGCGCTGATGCTCATCGCCCGCGCCGCGGAGGGCGGAATGCGCGACGCGCTGTCGATACTGGACATGTGCCTGGGCTATTCCAATCAGGTGACGGAAGACGTCGTGCGCAATGTGCTGGGCACGAGCGACCGCAGCTTCCTCTTCCGCTTCGCCGATGCGCTGGAAAAAGAGGATGCGTCCGCCGTCATGCGGATGATTGACGAATTGATGCGCGCCGGGCGCGAACCGATGGTGTTCGCCAAGGACGTCAGCCAGCACCTGCGCGCGCTGCTGATTGCCAAGTGCAGCCCGGACGACCTGAGCGCCCTGCTTGACCTGACGCAGGAGGACGCGCAGGAGTACGCGCAGCAGGCGGAAAAATTCACCACGACGCGGCTGATGAACATGCTGGAATTGTTCATGCGCGTGGAAACGGATTTGCGCTGGGCGTCGTCGCCGCGAATCGTACTGGAAAACGCCGCGCTGAAAAGCTGCCTGCGGACGAGCGAGGCGGATACGGCGGCGCTCAACGACCGCATCAGCGAACTGGAAAAGCAGCTGACCGCCTTGCAGGAGAAGCTGCAAAGCGGCGCGTTTGCCCCTGCGCAGCCCGCGAAAAAGGCGGCAAAGCCTGCATCCGAGCCGAAGCAGGAAGCGCCCAAACCCGCCGCGCTTGCCGTGATGACCCCGACCGGCAAGACCGACGCGGACGCGTGGAAGGAAGCCATGAACATCCTGAAGCGCTCCGACCCCGGCACGTTCGCGATGCTGACGATGGGCAAATACGCCGGGTGCGACGGCGACACCTACCGCTGGCAGGCGCCGATGGGGCAGGAACTGTACGTCGGGCTGATGAATCAGGAGAAGAAGCGCGCGGCGATTGCGGCGGCGCTGACGCAGGCATCGGGGATGCAATGCCGCTTTGAGGCGATCGGCGCGGTGAAGGAAAAGAAAGCTGACCAGAGCGACGAGTCCTTCCTCGCGGCGCTGGAAACGACCTTCGGCAAGGCGAACACGATAGTGCAGGAGGACGTGAAGGGGTGAGCAGCGCGGACATTCGCGGGATGTTTGCCGGACTGCCGGGTGCGCACGGCATCATCGAAGCGGCGCTGAACGGGCAGGGGCTTGTGATGACGGACGATGCAGCGCATCCGAAAAGCGCGGCGGTGCTGGCGGGTGATTTCCTCTTCTTCGGCGGCGAACCGTCGGAAGAATTGGTGCGGCGCGCACTGAACGCGGAGAATCGCGCATGGATTGTGCAGGGGAGCAGTGCGTTTCTCGCACTGGTGCAGGCGCAGCGGTCGGGAACGTGGTCGGAGCGCATCGCCTTTGACCCGTGCCGTCAGCCGGAGGATGCGCACCTGACTGCGCTGCTGGCGAATCTGCCGCAGGGCGTGACGCTTGTGCCGATTGGCGCGGCGGAAATGGTGTTCTGCCGCAAGACCCTGTGGGCGGCGGACTTCGTGAGTCAATTCACGGAGGATGAATATGCGCGCAGCGGGCTGGGGGTGCTGGTCTGCGCGGACGGGGCGTTTGTGTCCGGCGCATCCAGCTACGCGGCGTATCCCGGCGGCATCGAGGTGGAGGTGGACACAGCACCGGCGCACCGCGGATACGGCTACGCGACGCTGGCAGCGGCGAAGCTCATCTTGACGGCGCATCAGCAGGGGAGAATCGCGACGTGGGACGCGGCGAATGAAACATCAGCACACATTGCGCAGAAACTCGGCTACCGCGTAACCTGCGCCTATCAAGTCTTCACAACGGCGTAACCATTGGCGCACCCGTCAGGATGATTCGCATTCCGCGTTTCCTGCCGGGTGCATTTTTTGACGAAATTTCAACGGTTCGGACGATTTTCACAAAAATCCCGCCGGATTCCTCAGAAAAACCACAAAATTTTTCCGGGCAGCAGGAAATAGGGGGGACATGTAGAATTAGAAAAATCGGGCTAAATTGTAACCTCAACTTTTCCCGCCCCGAAAGGGGCATGACATGGAGGGAGTTTTGAACATGAGTGAGCAGAACCTGAAGCAGGTGCTGGCGAAAAAGCAGAGCATCCTGCAGGGAGACGCGGAACGAATCGCAAAGCAGCGCGCGGCTGGCAAGCTGACCGCCCGTGAACGGGTGGCGAAGCTGCTGGACGCCGGCTCTTTCGTGGAGACGGACGCGCTGGTATCCCGCAATGGGGATTACGCCGGGGTCGTGACCGGCAGCGGCACGGTGCAGGATCGCCCTGTGTACGTGTTCGCGCAGGATTTCACGGTGCATGGCGGCGCGATGGGGCAGATGCAGGCGCAGAAGATTGTCAAGGTGCTGGATCTGGCACAGAAGACGGGCGCGCCCGTGATTGCCCTGTGCGACAGCGCCGGTGTGCGCATTGACGAGGGCGCGGCGGCGATGAACGCCTACGCTTCCGTTTTCACCCGTCTGGCAAAGCTCAGCGGCGTGGTGCCGGTCATCGCGCTGGTGCTGGGTCCGGTGGTCGGCGGCGCGGCAATGATCGCCCAGCTGGCTGACATCACCATTGAAGCCGAAAACGTTGGTCAGCTGATGGTCTATGGCCCGCAGGTCATGAGCGCCATTTCCGGCAAGACGGTGGATGCCAAGGCGGTCGGCGGCGCGAAGACGATGGCTGCGCAGGGCGGCGTCGCGCTGACGGCCAAGGACGAGGACGAAGCCATCTCTCTGGCGGTGCAGGTGCTGGACTATCTGCCCGGCTGCAACGCGGAGGATGCCGCGATTGTGGATACCGACGACATGAACCGCATTCTGCCCGTGCTGGACGCGGCGGACGCGGAAAGCCAGCTGGCTGCCATGGCGGACGGCGCGGCGTATGTGGAGCTTTACAAGGACTACGGCAAGGAAATCCGCGTTGCGCTGACCCGCATCGGCGGCCGTCCGGTCGGTCTGGTGGTTGGCAACGGCAAGGAGAACGATGGCGTGCTGACGGCGCAGTCCGCAAGCAAGGCCGCGCGCTTCATCCGCCTGTGCGACTGCTACAGCCTGCCGGTCGTGTCCCTGATCAACAGCAAGGGCGTTGCCGTCCCGGCGGTTGACGAGCAGGCGGCGACCATCAAGGCGACCACCCAGCTGCTTTACGCCTACGCGGAAGCGACGACGGCGAAGGTGTCCATTGTCACCGGCAATGCCATCGGTCAGGCGTATGTCGCCATGGGCGGCAAGAGCAATGCTGACGTCACCTACGCGTGGCCGGGCGCGGTGATTTCCGCCCTGACCCCCGAAGCGGCGGTGCAGGTGCTCTACACCGACGACCTGAAGGCGGACAAGAAGCCGGCGCTCCAGTCCCGTGCGGAATTGGAAGCGAAGTTCGCTGCGGATGTGGCGGACGGCGTGGCGGCTGCCGCGGCTGGCATGGTCGATGACGTGATTGATCCCGCCGAAACGCGCAAGTATGTCATTGCGGCGCTGGAGATGCTCTCCTCCAAGCGCGAATCCAATCCCCCGAAGAAGCACGGCAACCTGCCGCTGTGATTGAGGAAAGGATCGTGTAAAAAATGGGCTTTTTGAATAATCTGGGCTTCGGCTTGACCGTCACCCTCATCGGCATCGCCATCGTGTTCCTCGGTTTGACGATTCTGATTGGTCTGATCAAGCTGATGGAAAATGCCACCGCGAACCTCGGCAAGGGCGGCAAGAAGGCAAAGAAGCAGGCGGAAGCGCCCGCTCCCGCGCCGGTTGCCGCGCCCGTGGTGGAAGAAGTGCCCGTGGCGGATGACAGCGAGCTGATTGCGGTCATTTCCGCCGCTGTGGCGATGATGATGGAGGATGGCAGCGCCTTCACGGTGCGCCGCGTCCGCCGCGTGCAGAATGCGCCCGCCTGGCAGAAGGCTGGCCGCGAAGAACAGGTGTACAGCCGCTTCTAATATACTATTTCCTGCATTCACCTGTGCCATCTGCTTGCGCCTTTTCCTTTCTGGCGTCCGTTCATTCCACTTAGCGTAGCGTTGCTACGCTGCGTTTCATTCACGTTAGCCAGAAAGAAAAATTCGCGGCGCATCTTGGCACATGCTCATTTGGAAATAGTATCGGCTTGAACATGACAACAAATTGAACGATTTTGACAGGAGGAAATCCCATCATGCGTACCTTCAATATTACGGTCAACGGTCAGACTTATGTGGTGGATGTGGAAGAAGTCGGCGGCGTGCAGACCGCTGCGCCCGTGCGCGCTGCTGCCCCTGTGGCGGCTGCTCCCGTGGCGGCGGCTCCGGCTGCTGCGCCTAAGGCTGCTGCGGCGGCTCCCGTGGCGGGCGGCGAACCCGTTAAGGCGCCCATGCCCGGCAACATCCTGGACGTGAAGGTCAAGGTTGGCGACACGGTCAAGGCGGGCACGGTGCTGTGCGTGCTGGAAGCCATGAAGATGGAAAACGAAATTCCCGCCCCCAAGGACGGCAAAGTGGCGCAGGTCGTTGTGACCAAGGGCGCGACGGTCGGCGCGGGCGACACGCTGGTCGTGCTGGCGTAATCCGACGTATTTACCGATCCCGAAGGAAAGTGAGCTGATATAATGGGAATCAATGTGGGCGAAACCCTCATGGGGCTCGTCACGACCTCGGGTATCTACCAGTATCTGACGAACCCGCTGGCGCTGATCATGGTCGCCATCGCTTGCGTACTGCTGTATCTCGCCATTGTCAAGCAATTTGAGCCGTTGCTGCTGCTGCCGATTGCCTTCGGTATGCTGCTGACCAACCTGTTGGGCAGCGACATCTTCCACGAAGAACTCTTCGCCGGCGGCCATGCCAACTGGGCGCTGTTCGGCGGCGCAGTCTTGATAGACGGCAAGGATTTTGTTGATTCCGTGGGCTACATGGTCAATGCCGCCGGTCAGATTCTGACCAGCAACAATGTCGTGCTTGGTCACTTCGTCAACGCTGTTACCATCGACGACCCGACGAAGCTGGTGCCTTTTGCTGACATCCTGGCGCAGTTCGCCGCCAACGGCAACGCGGCTTACATCATTCTGGAGGATGCCTTCCTGAAGAACGGCGCGGTCTACACCGCCACCGGCGCGATGCTGGCGACGGCGGGCAAGACGATTTCCGCGGGTCTTCTGGACTACCTGTACCTCGGCGTGAAGCTGGGCATCTATCCGTGCCTTATCTTCATGGGCGTTGGCGCGGGCACGGACTTCGGGCCGCTGATCTCCAACCCCAAGACGCTGCTGCTGGGCGCAGCGGCGCAGCTGGGCATTTTCATGACGTTCATCTTCGCGTATGCCGTGTTCGGCTTCTCCGCTGCGGAAGCGGGCGCCATCGGCATCATCGGCGGCGCGGACGGCCCGACGGCGATTTGGCTGACGGGCAAGCTCGCCCCGCACCTCCTTGGCCCGATCGCAGTCGCTGCATACTCCTACATGGCGCTGGTGCCTGTCATTCAGCCGCCGATTATGCGCGCCCTGACCACCGAGAAGGAACGCAAAATCGTCATGGAGCAGCTCAAGCCTGCCACCAAGACGCAGAAGATTATCTTCCCCATCGTCGTCACCATTCTGGTTGCGCTGCTGCTGCCGTCCGCTGCTCCGCTGGTCGGCTGCCTGATGCTGGGCAACCTCGCGAAGGAATGCGGCGTGACCGAACGTCTGAACAAGACGATGCAGAACGAGCTGATGAATATCGTCACGATTTTCCTCGGCATCACGGTCGGCGCAACGGCGACTGCCTCTACCTTCCTGACGGTGCGCACGCTTGAAATCATCGCGATGGGCATCGTCGCGTTCGGCATGGGCACGGCGGGCGGCGTGCTGCTGGCGAAGCTGATGAACAAGCTCTCCGGCGGCAAGATCAACCCGCTGATCGGCTCTGCCGGCGTGTCCGCTGTGCCGATGGCGGCGCGTGTGTCCCAGAAGGAAGGTCAGAAGGCGAATCCCGCGAACTTCCTGCTGATGCACGCCATGGGCCCGAATGTTGCTGGCGTTATCGGCTCTGCCATCGCGGCTGGTGTGCTGCTGAGCATGTTCGGTTAATCGACAGTTGATGGAAACGTATCCGGTCAGGGGCAGGGGAGTGCTTCTCCGCCTCTGACCGAACTGAAGGAGGAAATTCGTCCTATGGCAAAGGTTCAAATTACGGATACCATCCTGCGCGACGGCCACCAGTCTCAGGCCGCGACCCGGATGCGTACCGATGAGATGCTGCCTGCCTGCGAAATGCTGGACAAGGTTGGCTACTACTCTCTGGAGTGCTGGGGCGGCGCGACCTACGACGCGTGCCTGCGCTTCCTGAACGAAGACCCGTGGGAGCGGCTGCGCAAGCTGCGCAAGGCGCTGCCCAACACCAAGCTGCAGATGCTGCTGCGCGGCCAGAACCTGCTGGGCTACCGTCCCTACGCGGACGACGTGGTGGATTTCTTTGTCAAGAAGGCCGTCGAAAACGGCATTGACATCATCCGCTGCTTCGACGCGCTGAACGACCTGCGCAACATGCAGACCGCCGTCAAGGCGACGAAGAAGTACGGCGGCACGGCGGAAATCGCCATGTCGTACACCGAATCCCCCGTGCACAACGAGGATTACTTCGTCAAGCTCGCCGTGGACATCCAGAAGATGGGCGCGGACGTCATCTGCATCAAGGACATGGCGAACCTGCTGCTGCCCTACAAGGCGTACAGCCTCGTCAAGCGCCTGAAGAAGGAAACCGACCTGCCCATCGTCCTGCACACGCACAACACCACCGGCACGGGCGACATGGTGCTGCTCAAGGCCATCGAAGCGGGTGTGGACGTGGTGGACACCTGCCTGTCCCCGCTGGGTTCCGGCACGTCTCAGCCGGCGACCGAATCCCTCGTTGCGACCCTGAAGGGCACGGAATACGACACGGGCTTCGACCTCGACCTGCTGGCGCAGCTGGCGGCGCACTTCCGCACGGTGGCGGATCGCCTGACCAAGGACGGCTGGCGTGACCCGGCGCGCGTGCTGGGCGTGGACGTCAAGACCCTGCAGTATCAGGTGCCGGGCGGCATGCTGTCCAACCTGATTGGCCAGCTCAAGCAGGCAAACCAGATGGACAAGTACTACGACGTGCTGGCGGAAGTGCCGCGCGTCCGCAAGGACTTCGGCTATCCGCCGCTGGTCACGCCGACCTCCCAGATCGTGGGCACGCAGGCCGTGATGAACGTGCTTGGCGGTGAGCGCTACAAGATGGTGCCGAAGGAATCCAAGGACCTGCTGGCGGGCCACTACGGCCGTCTGCCGGGCAAGGTGAACGAGGACGTGCGCAAGAAGTGCATCGGCGACACGAAGGTCATCACCCATCGCTACGCCGACGACATTCCGCCGGAACTCGACAAGCTGCGTGAGGAAATGCGCGAATGGTATCAGTGCGAGGAAGACGTGCTGTCCTACGCCATGTTCCCGAAGGTTGCGCCGAAGTTCTTCGAGTATCGCGCTGCCCAGCAGCTGAAGGTGGATTCCACCATGCTGAACAAGGCTGACAAGACGATGCCTGTCTAATAGGTAATACTATTTCCAGATTCGCCTGCGCCATCTGCTTGCGCCTTTTTCCTTCCGCCGTCCGCTCATTCCACTTAGCGTAGCGCTGCTACGCTGCGTTCCATTCGCGTTAGGCAGAAGAAAAAATTCGCGGCGCATCTTGGCGCATTCTTATCTGGAAATAGTATAATGGTCAGGGGCGAATCCGCATGGGTTTACCCCTGACCTTGCTGTGTTTTTAGACAAAAAGCATCAAGTGTCAAGCTGTTCGCAGAAAATTTGCCAAAGTACATCTTGATTTTACCGCGCAAGTGGTGTATGATATAGATGCGGAGAATCGGGATTTTCCCTGAATCCGCAGTGTATTGTCCCACCAATTTAAAGAAAGAGGTAGGTTCTACATGGCAGAGCTGAATCTGAGCAAGTATGGCATTACCGGTACGACCGAGGTTGTGCACAATCCTTCTTACGATCTGCTGTTCGAAGAAGAAACCAAGTCCACCAACGAGGGCTATGAAAAGGGTCAGGTGTCCGAACTGGGCGCTGTGAACGTCATGACCGGCATTTATACCGGCCGCAGCCCCAAGGACAAGTATATCGTCATGGACGAGAACTCCAAGAACACCGTGTGGTGGACGAGCGAGGGCTACAAGAACGACAACCATCCGATGACCGAGTCCACGTGGGCGTCCGTGAAGGATCTGGCGATTAAGGAGCTGTCTAATAAGAAGCTGTACGTCGTCGATGCCTTCTGCGGCGCGAACAAGGACACCCGCATGGCTGTCCGCTTCATCGTGGAAGTGGCGTGGCAGGCGCATTTCGTCAAGAACATGTTCATCCAGCCCTCTGAAGAAGAGCTGAAGAACTTCACCCCGGACTTCGTGGTTTACAACGCGTCCAAGGCGAAGGTCGAGAACTACAAGGAACTCGGTCTGAATTCTGAAACCTGCGTGGCGTTCAACATCACCAGCCGTGAGCAGGTCATCCTGAACACGTGGTACGGCGGCGAGATGAAGAAGGGTATGTTCTCCATGATGAACTACTACCTGCCGCTGAAGGGCATCGCGTCCATGCACTGCTCTGCCAACACCGATAAGGAAGGCAAAAACACTGCCATCTTCTTCGGTCTGTCCGGCACCGGCAAGACCACCCTGTCCACCGACCCCAAGCGTCTGCTGATCGGCGACGACGAGCACGGCTGGGACGACAACGGCGTGTTCAACTTTGAAGGCGGCTGCTACGCCAAGGTCATCAACCTCGACAAGGACTCCGAGCCGGACATCTACAACGCCATCACCCGTGATGCGCTGCTGGAGAACGTCACCCTCGACAAGGACGGCAAGATTGACTTCGCCGACAAGTCCGTGACCGAGAACACCCGCGTGTCCTACCCGATCAACCACATCAAGAACATCGTGCGCCCGGTGTCCGCCGCGCCTGCCGCGAAGAACGTCATCTTCCTGTCTGCTGATGCGTTCGGCGTGCTGCCGCCCGTGTCCATCCTGACGCCCGAACAGACCCAGTATTACTTCCTGTCCGGCTTCACCGCGAAGCTCGCCGGCACGGAACGCGGCATCACCGAGCCGACCCCCACCTTCTCTGCTTGCTTCGGTCAGGCGTTCCTCGAACTGCACCCGACCAAGTACGGCGAAGAGCTGGTCAAGAAGATGAAGGCGAACGGCGCGAAGGCGTACCTCGTCAACACCGGCTGGAACGGCACTGGCAAGCGCATCACCATCAAGGATACCCGCGGCATCATCGACGCGATTCTGTCCGGCGACATCCTGAAGGCGCCCACCAAGAAGATTCCGTACTTCGACTTTGAGGTTCCGACCGAACTGCCGGGCGTGGACTCCAAGATTCTCGACCCCCGCGACACCTACGCCGACGCTTCCGAATGGGAGAACAAGGCGAAGGATCTGGCGTCCCGCTTCGAGAAGAACTTCGTCAAGTACACCGGCAACGACGCTGGCAAGGCGCTGGTTGAAGCTGGCCCCCACGCGTAATTTGACGGTTGCGTAAATATCGAGCGGCTTGTTCTGAAAAGAGCGGGTCGCTCTTTTTGCGTGGAATGAAAAAGGGGCTTGCCGGGTGTGGCAAGTCCCTTAATCTGTATATCGCTTTGGATTTGTTGTTTCTCCGACAAGGTAGTCGATGCTGGTGTGATAGATGCGGGCAAGCTGGATGAGGATGGCGACGGGAATGTCCGACGTGCCGATTTCGTACTTGCTGTAACACGTTTGCGTGATGCCGAGCTTGGCGGCAATGGCGGATTGCTTCAAGTCGTGGTCTTCGCGAAGGTCACGGATGCGCGGATAGGGGATATGCTCCCGCATGAGAATCACCTCGCGAATATTATAGGATAAGCGCAATTCGCTTATTGACAAATAAGCGAAAATGGCTTATAATTGTGTTGGGCATGTTAAATAAATGGGAGGAGAGGAAAATATATGGGGATTAGTATTTCAGGACTGAAAGTAGGTCATAAAGAATTTAAAGATGGATATGAGCAGTTCGCAAACGGGCCTGATTCTGTGGGTGGCATCGGGGTACAGTTTAGCTTTCGTAATGAAGGCGAAAAAACAATCAAATATGTGACGATAAGCTTTATTCCATATAATCAAGTTGGTGATGCTGTTTCTTCCAGTATTGGGGGACGATCTGAGTTCGGGATTATATGCACGGGTCCCATTGCACCCAATAAAAAGCAAAGCGGAAGGTGCGAGTGCATATGGTATAACTATTCTATTACGTCTGTTCGAGTTTCAAAGGCAGAAATTGAGTACATGGATGGAACGACAGAGGTAATAGACGGTACGAATATTCCGGTCGAGGAAGGTGGCGGCTGCTATGTTGCCACGGCAGTCTATGGCTCGTATGACTGCCCAGAAGTCTGGACGCTGCGCCGCTATCGCGACTATGAACTTGCTGAAACATGGCATGGTCGCCTGTTTATCAAGGCTTATTATGCAATCAGCCCAACAATTGTCAAGTGGTTTGGAGACACTGCATGGTTCAAGAAAATGTGGAAAGGAAAACTTGACCGAATGGTATCCAATCTACAACAGAAAGGGTTTGAAAACACACCTTACGAAGATAGAAAATGGTAACGTAAAAGGCGACGCACCCATCACGGATGCGCCGTCTTTTATAATCAAAATGGTTATTCGTCGTACTCCACCATACCCTGCGATTCCAAAAACATCTGCTGGGCATCGAGGTAGTCGTCCACCAGCGCGGCGAGCTTGACCGCCTGTTCGGGGTCGAGCGCGTTCTTCGCCGCCAGTGATTCGACGATGTACTCAATTGCTTCGTCATCCTCGTAGTACGCGTCGCCCGCGTAGCCGTCGTCGTCCAAAACGCCCGCTTCGTGCATGTACGCCATGTCCGCGTCAATCATCTGCGGCACGAGCGCAGGAATGTCCTCCGCCAGCTCCGGGTGATCCGCCTTGCGAATGCAGCGGGTGATGAACGCAACCGCCGCATCCTTGTCGTAACCCTGCATCATGGATGGTAAACCTCCTGTTTATACGATTTTTAGCTAAGAATGAGCAAAGATGCGCCGCACATTTTTCGTTCTGGCTAACGGGAATGAAATGCAGCGTAGTGGCACTACGCTAAATGGAATGACCGGACGCCAGAGCGGAAAAGGTGCAAGCAGATTGCTCAGGCGAAGCTAAAAATCGTATTACGCCATTATAACCGCCTTGAACTGCGCCAGCGTGTCCTTGAAAACGCCCAGCGCGCGGCGGATGGGTTCGGGGCTGCTCATGTCGATGCCCGCCAGCTTCAAAGCGTCAATCGGCGGCACGGCGCAGCCCGCGGACAGGAACTTGCGGTAGTCGCGGACGGCGCTTTCGCCTTCGGACAGAATCTTGTCGCTGAGCGAAACCGCCGCGCACAAGCCCGTCGCGTACACATAGACGTAGTAGGAGCGATAGAAGTGCGGGATGCGCATCCACTCGTTGGCGATGTTCTCATCCACCGTGCAGACAGCGCCGTAATACTTCTGGTTTAATTCGTAGTACGCCTTGGACAGGCTCTCGCGAGTCAGCGGCTGCCCCTGCTCCGCCATCGTGTGGGCAATCAGCTCAAACTCCGCGAACATCGTCTGACGGAACACGGTCGTGCGGAACTGCTCCAGGAAGTGGTTCAGCAGGTACGCCAGCGCCTTCTTGTCGTCCGCGAACGTCTTGAGCAGGTGGCGCATCATCGTCGCCTCGTTGCAGGTGGACGCAACTTCCGCCACGAACAGGCTGTAATCGCTCTTGGGCGCAGGCTGGTTGGTGTTGGAGTAGAAGGAGTGCATGGAGTGCCCCAGCTCGTGCGCGATGGTGAACGTGTCCGACAAATTGTCGTTGTGGTTCAGCAGCACATAGGGGTGCACGTCGCGCAGGTTGCCGGAGGAGAACGCGCCGGAGGACTTGCCCTTGGAGGGGTACACGTCAATCCAGCCGCCGACGCGGGCTTCGCGCATCTTGGCCAGATAGTCCTCGCCCATGGGCTTCAGGCCTTCCAGCACAAGGTCAAACGCCTTGTCGTAGCTCAGCTCCATGTGGAAATCCTTGACCATCGGCGTGTAGAGGTCGTACATGTGCAATTCATCCAGCCCCATCAGCGCCTTGCGCAGCGCCAGATACTCATTCAGCACCGGAATCGCGGCGTGCACTTCGCTGATGAGGTTGTCGTAGACGCTCGTGGGGATTTCCAGCGGTTCCATGCGGGCATCGCGGGCGGTGGCGTAATGGCGGGCGCGCGCCTGGAACACGTCGTTCTGCACGCTGCCGTTGTACGTTGCGGCGATGGTGCTGCCGAAACTGCCGTAGGTGTTCATGATGCCGTCGAACGCCGATTTGCGCACGTCGCGGCTGTCAGAGCGGATGAACTGGGAATATGTGCCTTCAGTCAGCTCAGCAGTCGTGCCGTCGGGCATCTGCACGGGCGGGAAGGACATATCCACGTCGGTCAGCATCCCGAAGATGTGGTTCGGTGCTTGGGCGACCTGCCCCATCATGGCGAGCAGCTTCTCCTGCTCGGCAGGCAGCGTGTGCGGCTTCTGGCGAATCAGGTTGCGCAGGAACGCGTCATAATCCGCCATTGCCGGATCAGCGGCGATTTCCGCCAGCAGCGCATCATCCAGCGAGAGCAGCTCCGGCTCAAAGAAGGACATCGCGGTGGACAGCTGTACGCCCATCTGGGACGCGCGGGCGCGAAGTCCCTGCGCAACCGGGTCGCCGTTGTCCGTTTCGCCGCGCAGGAACGCGTAGGAGAAAACGGGATCAGCCTGCTGATTCAAGTCGAAATACTCGCGAATGGCCTGACGGGGATTCTCGGCGACTTTGCCCTCCCACGCGGCGAAGTTCTTGCCGGACGCAAGCACATCCGCCAAAGCGGCCTCCCACGCGGCATCATCAGGGTAAATGTGCGACAAGTCCCATTTGTACTGCGCGGGGATTTCCTCACGCTTGCGGAGCTTTGCAGCCATTGTAAGACCTCTTTCTGCCGGAAAAAAACCGGCGTTTCCATTTCATTTCCTAGAGTGTGTTTCTAAATTCGCCCGGCAGCATTTTCGGCATCTTTTCATGCACTTCTGCGTCTTCATACTATTTCCAATTAAAAATGCGCCAAATCCATTGCCGACGAGTAATACTGA
>OIYT01000742.1_pt1 | contig 27946 bp, 22 predicted proteins | sample 1588201 | NCBI WGS metagenome assembly OIYT01 (sample SAMN03283260) | human gut metagenome | biome: human-associated habitat; material: feces | host: Homo sapiens | place: USA | collected 2013
ACAGTAATTTCTGTGCATTTTTCCAAACATCGCTATTTTTCAAACAACCCCTAGTGCATTATCCCCGCATCCGCTTACATCAAAACAATCATTTGGGTTGTTTAATATGTTTAGTATCGTCTTTGTTCCCGTGCTAAGTACCTGTTTATTCAAGCTTCCAAGCGCCTTAGTTCTGCCCAGTACTGTGAATTCTGATACATATTGCGCTTTATCAATGGTATACAGTATTTCTCTTGTGAATGCATTATTTTGTAATACGGTATGATAATTGAAGTACGTGTCATTATCTCTCACGATTCTAATTCCCTTTGGCACTTCATCGCATGTTCTATAAATTTTTAGCATGGTAAGCAACACCTTTCAATATTTGCACGGATATCGGATTTATCTCATATCCATAGTATCCGATTCCCTGGTGCTTGTCAAGCGATGCAGCAAATTTCAAAAAATCCAGACTTTACAAGCAGCGCTTTTTTTGGTATAATATAAGGTATTCAAGAAAACACCGCACAAAGCCTGTTCGGCGTTTTTCAAGACCTGTGAGGTGCGTCCATGGAATATTTTGAAAATACCACCCGGCTGACCGAAGAGGGCTATCTGACCGTGCTCCGCATGACACGCCGAAAGCAATTTCTGGTGTACCGCATTCTCAGCGCTGCGCTGATGCTTCCCCTTGCGGAACGGCTCCTCTTTTTTCTCATCATGCGAATCACCGCCGGAACGCCGTTTCAGCTAAAGCCCATCGACATCCTGTTTGCCCTGCTGCTCATCGCCGGACTCTTTCTCTGGACGGTTCCCGCCCGGCAGATTCGGGAAAAATTCAGCCGTACCCGACAAAAGATCGATCTGCAGGCAGTTAACCAGTATACGTTCCTGCCGGAGGAGATCCGCATGATGACGACCTCCTCGCTGGAGAAATACCGCCTGCAATATCAGGAACTCACCTGGGTGCGGAGCAACACCCACTGGATCGTCCTGCGCTTTGAAAAACGCGGCTTCACCATGCTGGTGGACAAGGCCGGCTTTACCCGTGGAAGCGCCGCAGACTGTCTGGCGTTTCTGCGCCGAAAAATCAACGAAGGATAACTTTGAGAGGAAGAGAACTGCATGAAAATGGATCACATCCGCAATTTTTGTATTATCGCACACATCGACCACGGAAAATCCACCCTTGCTGACCGCATTCTGGAACAGACCTACACGGTGGCAAAACGTGACATGGAGGACCAGATTCTGGACAACATGGACATCGAACGGGAACGTGGCATCACCATCAAGGCACGTGCGGTTCGCCTGCACTACCGTGCCAAGGACGGCGAGACCTACGTCTTTAACCTGATCGACACCCCCGGCCACGTGGACTTTAACTATGAGGTTTCCCGAAGCCTTGCCGCCTGTGAGGGTGCTATTCTGGTTGTCGATGCCTCTCAGGGCATCGAGGCGCAGACGCTGGCAAACACCTACCTCGCCATTGAGCACGATCTGGAGGTCGTTCCGGTAGTCAACAAGATCGACCTCCCCGCTGCCGATCCGGATCGGGTCTGTGAGGAGATCGAAAACGTCATCGGCATTCCGGCAGAGGATGCGCCCCGTATCTCCGCCAAGGCCGGCATCAACATCGAAGCTGTCATGGAGCGGATCGTCACCGACATCCCCGCTCCCAAGGGGGATCCGGATGCCCCCCTACAGGCGCTGATCTTCGACAGCTACTACGACGCATACAAAGGCGTTGTCATCTATGTCCGCATCAAGCAGGGCACGGTCAAGGTGGGCGACATCATCAAGCTCATGGCGACCGGCGCAGAATTCACCGTTGTGGAAGCCGGCTATATGACCACCAACACACTGGTCAATGACGGACAGCTTTGCGCCGGCGAGGTCGGCTATCTCTCCGCCTCCATCAAGAGCATCGGCGACACACAGGTTGGCGACACCGTCACCCACGCCGACCGTCCCTGCGCAGAGCCCCTTGCCGGATACCGCAAGGTCAACCCCATGGTATTCTCCGGCATCTACCCCGTGGACGGCGCACGCTACGGCGATCTGCGGGAGGCGCTGGAAAAGCTCCAGCTCAACGATGCCTCCCTTTCTTTCGAACCGGAGACCTCCATTGCACTGGGCTTTGGATTCCGCTGCGGTTTCCTGGGACTGCTGCACATGGAGATCATTCAGGAGCGTCTGGAACGGGAGTACAATCTGGATCTGATCACCACAGCGCCCTCCGTTATCTACCGTGTCACCATGACCAACGGCGAGGTGCAGTTCATCGACAACCCCACCAACTATCCGGATCCGGCACTGATCCAGTGTGCCGAAGAGCCTATGGTAAAGGCAGAGATCCTGACACCCTCCGACTTTGTGGGCAATGTCATGGAGCTTTGCCAGAACCGCCGCGGCATCTTCGAGAACATGCAGTACATTGACGACACCCGTGTCTCCCTGCACTACACCCTGCCGCTGAACGAGATCGTCTACGACTTCTTTGACGTGCTGAAATCCCGCACCCGCGGCTACGCCTCTTTCGACTATGTCCTCAGCGAGTACATGCCCTCCAAGCTGGTCAAGCTGGACGTTCTCCTCAACGGCGAGATCGTGGATGCGCTGTCCTTCATTATCCACGCCGACAAGGCATACGAACGTGGCAGAAAGATCGTGGAGAAGCTGAAAGAAAACATCCCACGCCAGCTGTTTGAAGTGCCGGTACAGGCTGCCATCGGCGGAAAAATCATCGCCCGTGAGACCATCAAGGCAATGCGGAAGGATGTCCTCGCCAAGTGCTACGGCGGCGACATCACCCGAAAGAAAAAGCTGCTGGAGAAGCAGAAAGAGGGCAAGAAGCGCATGCGCCAGCTGGGCTCTGTCGAGGTGCCGCAGGAGGCATTCATGAGCGTCCTCAAACTGGACAGCGACAACTGATCGCTTTCCACTACAAAAAACACAACGGACGAGAGCCATTGGCCCCCGTCCGTTTTTTCATGATTTCAGGTACTTTTTAGAGCACGCCGGCATCCCGATGGGCTGCCATCTCGTCGTAGTGATCCATCAGTTCCTTGATGTGCGGGTCGTTGGTCAGACCGTGCTGCATGTGCAGATAGAACCGTGTTGCCGACAGTTCTTTCTTCTCAATGGCCTCCTTTGCCAGCGCTGTAATGACGCCGACCACATCCGGATTTGCGCCCGGCTTCATGTTGTAGTGCTCGAACGCCTCTTCCACCTGTTCCCGTGTGGGCGGTGTGATCTTCTTCTTGGTGATGGTGTAAATGTGGTGCAGTTCGCCCGGTACAAACGGATGCTCTGCATAGATCAGGCTCTCATAGTAGAAGCAAACCGCACGGTCATAGTCCTTGACCTCCACGCAGTAGAAGCCCAGATTGCAGTAGCAGTGGGAGATCTGCCGGGGTGTCACGGCGATTTCCAGCGCCTCCTTGGTGACCGACAGCAGCTGATCCGGCTCGTTCAGCACCTTGTAGCACTCTGCCAGTTCAAAGTAAGCGTCCACATTCATGGGGTTGAAGCGGATTGCGTCATTGATGACACGCACAGCCTCCTCCGGACGGCGCAGTTCAATGAGGTTGTAGCCGTGGAGCAGCACCATGCGGGACAGATCGAACCACGGGCGCACCAGCTTCTTGGAGGGCTGGTAGAAATACAGATACAGCTGATGTTCCAGCGGATTGCGCAGGCTCAGATACATCTCGTTCTCCGTCTCCCGGTAGTTCATGCGAATCTTAGTGTAGATTGCCTCGGTCAGGCGGAAGGACTCCTCCACCTTCTTCTCCTCCAGCAGCTGCTCCGCTTCGTGGAACATCACGTCGATGCGCTTGCCGTCGATATACATCATCTTATCCAGCAGGGCACGCTTGTCCTCCGGCAGAATCTCATACGCCAGATCAGCAATGGCATTCTCGATCTCCTTGCCGTCCTTGGTGCTGCGGTACTTGTCCGCCTGCGATTCCAGATATACCATATCGACATTGTATTCCCCAGTCAGACCCTCCCGGATCTGTTCCATAATTTCTTTTACCGTCATAAATTGAAAGCTCCTTTTTCCCTGCGGCACCATGCCGCACTCGTCTATTGTTTCTATTATACAAGAGATTCACCAAAATTGCAAGCCTTTTTGAGAAAAATTCCGCCGAAACAGAAAACGGACAGCGTTTTTGCTGCCCGTTTTGGGAAATATTGTGATTTTTCGATAATTTACTCTGAAGCAAACACGGTGTCTTTCAGCTCCTGCTTTGCCGCATCAAAGTCGATTTGCAGCACATCCTCGCCGTCAATGTTCACACCGCTGAACGTCCCGTCCTCCGGAATGCGCTGCTGCTTCAGGTCGCTGGTGGCAAGCTTCAGCGGCGTTGTCACGGCATAGCCGTACAGCTCGCCGGCGGAGAGATTGGTGGTCATCTCCGGCAGCGCAGACATACAGATGGATGCCAGCCGAAACGGATTCTTAGTGGCTTTCTGCATCACCTGCTGCATGACCATGCGCTGGCGCTCGGTGCGCTCAAAGTCGGCATTGCCTACGTAGCGGATACGACTGTAGGAAAGCGCCTGCTTCCCGTCCAGCGTCAGCGTTCCGCCGCTGCTGAGGAGATCGTCCTCCCGGTCGTCGCCCATGATCTCGTTGACCTCGCTGATGAGAATCTCGTTGACTGCCTGTGCCTCGTCATCGGACAGCTCCAGCTTCACACCGCCCACGGCATCGATCATTTTGGCGCAGGCAGCGAATGTAATCATCACATAGTCATCAATGCTGATGTCATAGTTCTCTTCCAGCGTGTCCATCAGCAGCTCCGGCCCGCCGTAGGAATAGGCGGCATTCAGCTTGCCGTAGCCATTGTTGGGAATCTCTACGTACACATCCCGCATAAATGAAGTCATGGTGATCTCCTTGGTGCGGGAATTCATGGAAACCAGAATCATGGAGTCCGACCGTCCCCGCTCCTCCGAGGGGTCACGGGTGTCCGTGCCGATGACCAGCACGTTTTTCACATAGGACTCTTCCATGCTGCCGCTGGTCACGCTCCGCTCTCCGGCTGCCACACGGTTCATCTGCAAAATACCCACCATGGCGATGGCGGAATACAGCAGGAACACCACGATGACGAGAATCAGAATGGTCTTGACCAGCCGTCCCAGAAGCGAGTGATTCCGCCGCCGCTTCCGGCGGGAGGAACTGCCGGAGGATGCCGGTGCGCTGCTCCGTGCAGGCGCACTCTTTCGTGCGGACTGCGCTCTCGCCGGCTGCGCCGGACGGGAGGCGTGCTGCTGTTGAGGCGCACGGCTTCTCTGCTGCGGCGAACTGCTCCGCTGCGGTGCGGCGGAACGCTGCTGCGGCTGTCTGGGGGCGCTGCTGCCCTGCGAATAACCGCCTTGCGGAACCTGTCCTCTTTGCTGATAGCCGCCCTGGGAATATCCGGCTTGTCCGTAACCGCCCTGCGGATACCCCTGATTGTATCCGTCCTGCGCATAGCCGCCCGATCCGTAACCTGCCTGACCATAACCGCCCTGGGCGTAGCCCTCCTGTCCATAGCCTGCCTGTCCGTATCCGTCCCGGGCATAACCGTTCTGATTGTAACCGCTCTGACTATATTCATCCCGGGCATAGCCTGTCTGTCCGTAACTGTCCGGTGCATAACCGCCCTGCACATATGGATTCTGCGCCGCCTGCCGCTGCACCTGTCCGGCGTCGATCTGTCTGGTGTCGTATTGATCGGTGGACTTTCCGGTAGCGGCTGCGTGGAAGAACATGGTTTCCTCGCCGTCCGTATTTCCGCCGTTTCTATGAGATTTTTCCATATCGGACTCCTTTCCGGTTTCGCTTCTTATCGAATGCGCACTGCAAGCGCCGTAATTGCTGTTAAAATCAAATGATAGAGGAAGAAAAACTGTGCGTTGATCTCGCTGTATGCGCCGGTGAACACGTGAATCAGTGCCAGAGACAGGCCCAGCAGCGATGCCACAACCTGTAAGATCATGCCGGTCACCGCACTGCGCCGCACTTTACGGGAACCAACCAGCAGGCGTGCTGCGCCAAAGCCGGAATCTCCCAGCACCATCGAAGCGCTGACACAGCCCAGGTCAGCGGTCTCCCGCTGGAACAGATTGTGCATGGAGGCAGGCAGAATCTTCAGCAGGTGCTCCGGAAACTGGAAGAGTGCCGAGAGCCGCCGCAGGGAAACCGAGCTGTCCATGCTGCGAATTACCAGTGCAATGTTCTCCTGTTTCAGCGCCTGCATCTGTTTTTTCACAACGGGATCCGCCGTGATCTGCACGCAGAACATCGCTGAGAGCACACCGCTGATGGAGAGATACAGCACATCACCGTTGCCCTCCGCCAGCTCCGCCTCCCGTGTCTTGGTGGGAAGTCCCTCTACCTTGTGCTCCGCCATCATCTCTCTGCCGCCGAACAGCACACGCCGGTTGGCGATCCATCCGCACAGCCCCAGACCGTCCTCATAGACAAAGTCGTCCACCTGATGCAGCTGTTCCCGCTCCGGAATCATCTCCGCAAAGGCAAACTTCAGGATGCTGCCGGCACGGTAGACCAGACTGGCTGCATCCAGCAGCACGTTGTCCACCTTGGCGCCGGAGAACACTTTCAGCCCCTGAATCCGAATCGATCCCTTGGGGAACAGATCGCTCGCCTCTGCCAGCAGGGCATTGGTGTCGTAGAAATCGTCCACGCTCTGATAGCCCAGCATCACACTATTGCTGGCTGCTGCCTTTTTCGACTCCCGCTCCAGCGGAAGATTGACCACCAGCGCACTGCCCACACAGCATCCCGCCGTCAGCAGCGCCGTCAGCAGAGAGAGGAAAAAGCTGAACCACAGCATGTTAAACGAAACGCCCATGCGAATCAGCGAGATTCCCACGGCGACCACCAGCGAACCGCCGGAGTAGAGCGCCGTCATAGGACGGCAGAGAGTGTCGGTCAAATCGTTGGAATACGTATACCGCAAAAAATCACAGAGCGAATCCACCTTGCGCACAGAGGTGACCACCGGATAATCGCTGATGAGTCCCCGTGTCAGCAGGTCCGCCGTCTCCTCCTGGGAAATATAGGAGAGCACACGCTTCTGCTCCAGACGGGTCATCACATTACAGCTGCGCATAGCACGGCGCACCACCAGAACCCGTCCCACGGCGTTGCAGAACAGCGCCAGCAGGGCACAGGGCAGGAAAAGATGGATCGTTTCATTTTCCAGCACCTGCGGTGAGATCACCGCCAGCACTGCGCCGGCAATCGCCGGAAGCAGAGGAAGCACTGCCATGCTGTCGCTGTTGGCGTGCAGACGCAGAAGATTCCACAGTCCGCTCCGCACCGTAGGAAAAGCAATCGCACCGCCGGCAACGCCCATTGTCAGCTGCAAAATGGCATAGCTGCGCAGGCTGAGGTGACTGGAAACAAGGGTGAGAATACCGCCTGCGGCATTTTCGCCAAACGCCAGCAGTCCGCCGAAGACCGTCAGCAGCAGCAGCGCCAGACAGCGGAGCAGCACCACATTCCGCAGCTTCAGCAGGGTGCTGCGCACCTGTGTCATGTCGTCCGGTGTGGTCTGAGTGGTCTCCTCGGCTGCCATGCGGGTGCGAATCCGCCTTGGCGCACTGCCGGAACGGCTGGACTCCTTCTGTGCCTGATAGTAGAAGTCCTCTTCCTCCTCCCAGTTGTGATGAGAGATCGGTTCGGATGCTCCGGCAGCAGGATCCGGCCGCTGGAAAACACCGGTCATGGACTCCTTGGCATAGGAGGCATCTGCGCCCTTTTTTCTCCGGCGCTTCTTCTGTTTTTTCTCTCTGGCACGTGTGGAGTCCGCCATCTGCCGGATGTTCGGACGATGCCGGTTCCTGCTCTCCGAAACATCCTCCTCCACCTTGACAGCGCCGTCATAGGCGGAGATGCCGTCGTCGGCATAAGTATTGCCAGCCGCTCTTGCATTGCCGGCGTTCACAAAGGAAACCTGCTCCCGCTGTAAACTCTGAGTGGGAAACCGTTCCCGCATCACCGGCGACGCCGCAGCCTCCTGCGCATGCTGTGCGCTCTGCGCCGCCTTGATGTGGGAGATGGTGGACTTGATGTCCACCAGTTCCTCCTCCGGCTGGGGCGGCTGTTCTGCCACATGGCGGTAACCGCCGCTGCCGCTGGGCATCGGCCGATCGGAGGTCGCCGCATTCAGCAGCTTTTCCGTTTCCAGCTTGCCGTGTGCCAGCGGTCTGTCGTCCGCTTTCTGAATGCCGGAGCGCTTGCCGTCCGGCGTATATTCGCTGAGAATGTCCTCCAGCGTAAATTTCTGATCTGCCATATGCCGCTCCTTATGTACGTGCAGTGCGCTGACGCACTGCCTCATACAGGAAGATGCCGGCGGCGACAGAGGCGTTCAGGGAGTTGACCTTGCCACGCATGGGAAGGCTCAGCTTGGCGTCGCAGGTCTCGCCCACCAGCCGTCCCATACCGAAGCCCTCTGAGCCGATGACAAATGCCGTACCGCCGGTGAAATCCGCATCGGTGTACGATGTGCCGGCAGCATCCGTGCCGTAGATCCACACGCCGTGTTCTTTCAGCTGCTCCATGGCGGAGACCAGATTGGAAACACGAGCCACCGGCAGCCAGCTTGCCGCACCGGCGGAGGTCTTTCCCACGGTCAGCGTCAGCGAGGCGCTGCGGCGCTTGGGAATGATGACACCGTGTGCTCCGGCAGCCTCTGCCGTCCGGATGATCGCCCCCAGATTGTGGGGATCCTGAATGCCGTCACAGATCACCAGCAGCGGCGGTTCGCCCCGCTCCTCTGCCGTTTTCAGCAGATCTTCCAGGGAGACGTACTGCCCGCATGCGCCGTCTGCCGCCACGCCCTGATGCACGGCACCGCCGGTGAGCTGGGACAGCTTTGCCTCGGTCACGATCTTCACAGGGATTCCACGGGATTTCGCCAGTTCCACGATCTCCTGCAAACCGCCACTCTCCTGGCTGACATAGACTGTATCGATCTGCGCCTCGCTGCGCAGCGCTTCCATCACCGGATTGCGTCCGGCAATGCGATCCTCCTGCGCCTGTGTGAGTTCCGGCGCACGTGCTTCCCGTGAACGATATGGTTTTTTGGAATTTTTCAATGTCTCTTACTCCTTTATCTCTTTCTCTCATTGTTCAGCATTTCCGTTTTTGCTTCTGCCTCTTGCAGAATAGAACTATTATAACATGACACATCCAAAAATACAAGGGGAAACCTGTCTGGAAACGGAATTTTCCAGTGCAGTTCAAAGAAAAAACAGGATCACCGCCGCCGTCCCCACACTGCTGCCAACCGCCAGCAGCAGCATGGGCAGCCAGAGCCGTGTCCGCTTTTTGGCGGACGGCGAGATCTCCTGTAACAGAGCGTCCGCATCCTCCTGCGAGACCTGCGGCGGCAGCTGGGTGATCCCCGGCTTCAGGTAGAACACCGCCCGCTCAAAATACAGGCTGTCCGGATGATTGATCTCCAAAATCTTTTTGTGTACGCCTTTTACCATAGCACATGCTCCTCTCTGCGTTTTTCCGCACCAAAAGTATGTGCATTCTATGACGTTCTAATCATTTCAAAACTATCTTTTTCCCGGCGGAAAAAGCGCATGGGGAAAAGCTGTTGAAAACCCTGTGGAAACTGTGGAAAATCGTGAACATTGCCGTAACTTCCGCCATTGTGGAAAATTCGGCGAAATTCCGCACAGGCAGACAAAAATCCGCCATATTTTTACCCCTGCAAAAGCGGCAGCACCGCCGGCGTGGTACGAAATGGCGCTGCCGGAATTCCATTTGCCCCGAACAGCGAGACCGGCCCGTAGTTTTGCCACGCATAGCGTGCGGAAACCGGCACCGGCACCTCCGCACAGGTCAGGCGGACGCTGGCGCCGTCCAGAACCGCCTGCGCCGGATGATACACGCCGTCTGCACCGGCAAGCTCAAAGCCCAGCGGTTCGCCGTGGAACGTCATGCCCTGACCGTGGTCAAAGGACACGGTCAGGCTGTCTCCCTGCACCACACTTCCGGCATACAGCGGGCCGAATGCCTCCAGTTCTGTCTCCCCGTAAACCAGATGGCGTGCCTGCAATGCCAGCCGGTGCGCCACCGGTTTCTTGTCCGTAGGGTGGATGTTGCCCATCTCTCCGCAGTCCAGCGCAACGGCGATTCCCGTATTCCTGACTGTGCGGAACACGTTCATCTGCGCCTCCCGCAAAATGCACCAGGTACCGGTTTCCAGCGTGTCCTCATAGGCAAACATGGGCAGCTGCACCAGCAGAAACGGCAGCGTGTCATCCTGAAACTCCTGCCGCCACCTTGCGATCATGGTGCAGAGCAGCGAGGCATACGTTTCTGCCCGAAAGTCGTCGTTCTCCCCCTGATAATACCAGAATCCCCGGAGGGTGTACGGCACGATCCGGCGCAGCATGAAGCGATACATACCGGCGGGGCGGAACGGGCTTTTGATGCCCATGGGACCGGGCCAGCGGTTTTCGCCGCAGCGGCGGATGACCTCGTCCCACTTCATGTTCCCATCCTCCTGATAGCACTTCTCCATGCGCTCTGTCCACGCCGCATGGTACACCAGATAGTCGTCATAGGCAGCGACCATCTCCGCATCCGTCTTTCCGGCGACGGCATCCTGATAGTCTTTCAGGTAGGGATGTCCGGCAGCGTGCCGCTCCAGATCCTCCTCCGGCATCCAGCAGCTGACAGAAGAACCGCCATAATTGCAGCCGACGATTCCCACCGGAACGCCAAGGCGCTGTGCCAGCTCCTGCGCCGCCCAGTACGCCACCGCCGACCACACGCCAGCGGTTTCCGGCGTGGCAAGCTCCCAGCGGCTCTCGGCAAATTCCTGCGCATATGCCGCATCGGGAAATGTGTTTCGTGGCACCCGGAAACAGCGCACACCAGATTCCGCACAGTGCTGCAGTGCCTCCGCACCGCCTTTGGCATCCTTGAGCATGAACTCCATGTTGGACTGACCGCCGGCAAGCCACACCTCCCCCACTGCCACGTCCGTATAGACCAGCTGATTCTCTGCGCCGGTGACCTCCAGCGTCATCCCTGTCCCCGCTGTCAGCGGCGGTAGATAGACACACCATGTGCCGTCCCCGCCGACGCAGCCGGAAACCGTGCGGTTCTGCGCCGGAAGCGAAACCCGTACCGATTCGCCAGCGGTTCCTGTTCCAAAAACTGCCACGTTCTTGTCCCGCTGCAATACCATGTGATCTGTAAAAATAGGGGCTGTCTGTATCATTTTATTTTCAACCTTTCCAAATGACTGTGATGCCTCTATTATACCTGATTTTCCCCTGCGCTGTCAACGAGAATCCGCAGCGGATTTTGAATGTGTCATTGACATTCTGCGTGTCCCATGGTACAATACAGAAAAAGAACCGTAAAAAGGAGAACCGAACAACTATGGCAAAACAACATTGGAAGGGCAGCGTCCTGCTGGCACCGGTACCGCCGACACTGGTCAGCTGCGGCACCATGGAATCCCACAACGTCCTGACGGTGGCATGGACCGGCGTTCTCGCCACCCATCCGCCCATGACCTATATTTCCGTCCGTCCCACCCGCCATTCCTACGGCATCCTCATGGAGCAGCGGGAGTTTGTCATCAATCTCACCACCTCCGCCATGATGAAAGAGACGGATTTCTGCGGTGTGCGCAGCGGAAAGGACGTGGACAAGTTCCAGGTCTGCCATTTCACGCCGGAGCCGGCACAGACCGTTCAGGCACCCCTCATTGCGGAGTGTCCTGTCAATCTGGAGTGCAAGGTCACCGCAACGCAGGAGATGGGAACACACACCGTCTTTTTCGCCGAGATCACCGGTGTCAATGTGGAGGAGACCTATCTGGACAGCAAAGGCAAGCTGAACTTGCAGCAGTGCGGTCTGATGGCATATGCCCACGGCGAATATTTTGCGCTGGGGCGAAAGCTGGGGAACTTCGGCGACTCCGTGCGGAAGCGGAAAAAGAAACCGCAGCCCGGAAAAAAGAACGGCTGAACGCATTTTCCTGCACTTCAAAAAAATCCCGGTGCAGCCCCCGATTCTCACAAACATCGACAAGATATCACTTGACTTTTCAAGGGTTTATGATATAATATAATATAAAAAAGTATAAGAACCGCACAAAGCACGTGCGGCTGCATAAATGCCGGCGCTTCGGGTATGCTAACTCATGCATTCCAAGAACTTTCAGCCATACGAAAGGAGCGTCAGCGTGACAACACAAAACCACGAAGCGTCCCCGTCCGGTTCGGAGGAACAGCTGGATCAGGCAAAGATCATTGAGGAAACCGGCGGTGTGCGTCCGCAAAACGCACGCCATCTGATTCACTGCCTCTCCGTCATCGGACAGATCGAAGGGCACAGCAACCTGCCGGAGGACACCAAAACCACCAAGTATGAACACATCCTGCCGGCGCTGGTCGCCATTGAGCAGGACCGCAGCATTGAGGGACTGCTGATCCTGCTGAACACCATGGGCGGCGATGTGGAAGCCGGTCTTGCGATCGCTGAGATGATCGCCGGTATGCGGACACCCACCGTTTCTCTGGTGCTGGGCGGCGGACACTCCATCGGCATCCCCCTCGCCGTCAGCGCAGATCTCTCCATGATCGTGCCGTCTGCTTCCATGACCGTGCATCCGGTGCGAACCAGCGGTCTGGTGCTCGGCGTCCCCCAGACAACACGCTATTTTGAAAAAATACAGGAGCGCATCACAGGCTTTCTCCTCCGGCACAGCCACGTCACCGAGGGCGGCTTGCGCCAGATGATGATGAACACGCAGGAGATGGCGACCGATATGGGCACAGTTCTCTCCGGAAAGGAGGCCGTTGCCTGCGGACTCATCGACTGCATCGGCTCGCTGCACGAGGCCATTGAGGCGCTCTATCATCAAATCGAAACACAGGAGCCACGGTATTGCTGAGCCGTTCGGGGGCTTCTGCGAAGAAAGGGAAATGTATTGGCTAACAAGAAAAAATCTTCCAGAGCCTCGTCAAGCTCCAAACCCAAACGAAAAAAAGCAGCCCCCGCCAGGCCTGCCGCTGCCAAATCCAAGACAGCCAAGGAAACAGCGCTGGAAAAGCTGAACCAGCAGCAGCACGGAAGCTCCAAGTTTCAGTCAGTCATTCTGTTTGCGTGCGCTGTGCTGTTCTTTCTGGTCTCTTTTATCCAAGGCTCTGCCGGCTGGAAATTCCTGCACTGCGTGGTGCGGGGAATCTTCGGGTTCTCGTTTCTGCTGGTGCCGTTTATTCTGCTGCTGTCCGCCTACCGGACGGAAAAGCAGTCGGATACGCCGCTGCTCCGCCGATTTCTCTACGATCTGCTGCTGACTGTCATTGTCAGCAGCTTTGTACAGATCATCTTTGTGGGCGACATCGAAAAGAAAAACTTTATCCGTGCCATCAGCTATCTCTACAGGACCGGCGTGGAAAATGCATTCCAGAGCGGCGGTGTCATCAGCGCCATTCTCGCCTATCCGCTCATCCGGATTCTCGGGGCGACCGGCGCACGGATCACCATTGTGATTCTGCTGTTCCTCGCCATCATGAAATTTCTGGATCTGAGTATGTCCCAGCTATGGGGCTACATACGCCTGCCGTTCCGCAAGCTGCGGGAGCTTTGGAATCGGGATCCGGAGTGGGCGGAGGACGCTGCGCCGGAAGAAGAACCGGCAGAAGATCCGGAAGTCTTCCTGCCGCAGGAGCCGCAGCCTCCGATGCCCCGCAGAGCCGCAGCACAGCCCGACCCCGTTTTTCCGGAACCGCCTGCCGCAGCACCTGCGCCGGAGGCACAGCCGGACTTCTCCTCTGAGCTGGAAGCCATGATTCGGGATTCCAGACCGCAGGAGGGCGAGCCGTACGACATGGACATTGACCTGCCCATCCCCACAGACGGGGACACCGCCGGCATTGTCACACCGGAAGAATGGTCGGCAAACCCGCCGGAACTGGCAAAAGCCGAAAAACAGGCGGAGTCTGCCGGCGCACCGGAGCTTGCTGTGCCCCAGTCTGCCGTGCTGCAAAAGCCCTATCAGATTCCGCCCATGGACTTCCTCCAGCCGGGCATCAGCCGTGCCAACGATCCTGCTGCGGAACAGGAGCTGAAGGAAAAGGCCGGCATTCTGGTGGACACGCTCAACAGCTTTGGCGTGACTGTCCGCATCACCGGCATCTCCAGAGGGCCGTCTGTCACACGCTATGAGATTCAGTCCGCCGCCGGTGTCAAAGTTTCGAAGATCACCGGTCTGGCGGATGACATCGCCCTCTCGCTGGCAGCACAGGGCGTTCGTATCGAAGCGCCCATCCCCGGCAAGCCTGCTATCGGCATCGAAGTCCCCAACAGCCACAAGGACACCGTTTCCCTGCGGGAAATTCTGGAGAGCGACAACTTCCGAAATGCCAGCAGCAAGCTCGCCTTTGCCGTGGGGAGAGATATCGCCGGAAACTGTATTGTTGGCGACATCGCACGGCTGCCCCACATGATCATCGCCGGTGCAACCGGTTCCGGTAAGTCCGTCTGCACCAACTCTATCATCATGAGTATTCTCTACCATGCTTCTCCCGACGAGGTCAAGCTCATCCTCATCGACCCGAAGATCGTAGAATTTACCGTATACGAGGGAATCCCCCACCTGCTCATCCCCGTGGTCACCGACCCCAAAAAGGCAGCCGGTGCGCTGAACTGGGCGGTGCAGGAGATGCAGCGGCGGTACAGCCTGTTTGCAGAGAGCAGCGTCCGTGACCTCAGCGACTACAACACCATGGCATCCCAGCCGGACAGCGAGCTGGAACCGCTGCCGCAGATCGTCGTCATCATCGACGAGCTGGCGGACCTGATGATGACCACCTCCAAGGAAGTGGAGGACGCCATCTGCCGTCTGGCACAGAAAGCACGTGCTGCCGGCATGCACCTCATCATTGCGACCCAGCGTCCGACCACAGACATCATCACCGGTCTGATCAAGGCGAACATCCCCAGCCGAATCGCCCTCTCCGTCCGCTCGCAGGTGGACTCCCGTACCATTCTGGACACCGGCGGTGCGGAAAAGCTGCTGGGACACGGCGACATGCTGTACCTCCCCAACGGCAAGATCAAGCCGGTGCGTGTGCAGGGCTGCTTCACCTCCACCAAGGAGATCGAAAAGACGGTTTCCTTCATCAAGGCGCAGACACAGACACAGTACAGCGACGACATCATGGAACAGGTGGAACAAAGCATTCCGGTTGTCAAAAGCGAACAGAAACCGGCACAGACACAAAATAATGACCTGCCGGAACCGGGCAGCGATGAGGATATATTGGAACGTGCCATCGAGGTCGTGGTGGAAGCCGGTCAGGCATCGACCTCCTCTCTCCAGCGGCGGCTGAAGCTGGGCTATGCCCGTGCCGCACGAATGATGGATGAGCTGGAGGAGATGGGCGTGATCGGGCCGTACGAGGGCGCAAAGCCCCGAAAGGTACTCATGACCAAGGAACAGTTCGCCGAGCGAAAGATGCGGCGGCTGCCGTAACTGGCGCTTCAGAACCTCTCACAGATCTTACAGAAAGGAACGGCGCTATGACCGCATTTCTCCCTGTCACACGACGGGAACTCCTGGAAACCGGTGTGGAACAGCCGGATTTTGTCTACATCACAGGGGATGCCTACGTGGATCATCCCAGCTTCGGCGCTGCAATCATCACCAGAATCCTCCAGTCACTGGGCTACAGCGTTGCTGTCATCGCCCAGCCCAACTGGCACACCACACAGGATTTCATGCGCTTCGGATGTCCGCGGCTGGCATTTCTGGTCACCGGCGGAAACATCGACTCCATGGTGGCGCACTACACCTCCGCCAAGCGGAAACGAAACAGCGATCTCTACTCCCCCGGCGGCAAAGCCGGACTGCGCCCCGACCGTGCCGTCATCACCTATTGCCGGAAAATTCGGGAGGCATATCCCGATGCTGTCATCGCCATCGGCGGACTGGAGGCATCCCTCCGGCGCTTTGCCCACTATGACTACTGGGATGACTGTGTGCGCCCGTCCATTCTGGCGGACAGCGGTGCCGACCTGCTCATGTACGGCATGGGAGAACACCAGATCACAGAACTGGCGCAGCAGCTGGCGGAGGGAATCCCCATCTCCGGCATCACGGGAATTCGTGGCACCTGTTACCTCACCGATCCGGTCAACACCCCATGGGGTGCGGTGCAGTGTCCGGACTTTGCACAGGTCAGCCGGGACAAGCGGGCATACGCCAAGGCGACCCGCCAGCAGTACGACCAGCAGGACGAGATCTCCGGAAAGGTCGTCATCCAGCGCCACGGCGACAAGATGCTGGTGCAGAATCCGCCGGCGCTGAGTCTGACGCAAGAGGAGCTGGATGCCGTCTACCGGCTGCCCTACACCCGATGCGCCCACCCCATGTACGACAAGCAGGGCGGTGTGCCCTCCATTGAGGAGGTGCAGTTCTCCATCGCCCACAACCGCGGCTGCTTCGGCTACTGCAACTTCTGTTCCATCGCCCTGCATCAGGGACGGCGCATCACCTGCCGCAGCGAGGAATCCATTCTGGAAGAGGCGAAAAAGATCATCGCCATGCCCAATTTCAAGGGATACATCCACGACGTGGGCGGGCCAACGGCGAATTTCCGCCTGCCCTCCTGCAAAAAGCAGGCGACACACGGCATGTGCCCCGGCAAAAAATGTCTGGCACCGGAGCCGTGCAAGGCGCTTCAGGTGGATCACACAGAATACCTCTCCATTCTCCGGAAGCTTCGGGCACTCCCCGGCGTAAAACGTGTGTTCATCCGCTCCGGCATCCGGTTCGACTATGTGATGGCGGACAGGGACGACACGTTTTTCAAGGAGCTGGTTTCAGAGCACGTCAGCGGTCAGCTGAAAGTCGCACCGGAACACGTCAGCAACGTGGTGCTGGACAAGATGGGAAAGCCCCACATCGAGTGCTACGAGGCATTCCAAAAGCGATTCTATGAGATCACCAAGAGCATCGGCAAGAAGCAGTATCTGGTGCCCTATCTCATGTCCTCCCATCCGGGAAGCACGCTGGCGGAGGCGGTGAAACTCTCCCTGTTCCTGCGGGATCACCATATGCATCCGGAACAGGTACAGGACTTCTATCCCACACCCGGCACCATCTCCACCTGCATGTACTACACGGAGCTGGATCCCTACACCATGGAGCCGGTCTACGTTCCCAAGACCCCGCAGGAAAAAGCCATGCAGCGTGCGCTGCTGCAATACTATCTTCCCCAGAACCGGCAGATCGTCCTCTCCGCCCTGCGTCAGGCAGGCAGACAGGATCTCATCGGTACCAGGCCGGGCTGTCTGGTGGCACCGGATGCCCCCGCCCAGCGCGGCGGAAAATCCGGAAAACCCCATTCATCCAAAGGAGGCGCATCCCCACGAAACACCAAAAAAAGTACATCCAAAAAATCACGGCGCTCCTGAGTGCGCTGGTCATCACCTGCTCCGCAACCGGCTGTGCCATGGAGGACGTTGAGCAATACATCGATGATGCTCTGGACGACACCTTCGGGCTGGAGAGCGATTCCACCGTCGGAAGCTGCTCCGTCTACTATCTGGACGTCGGACAGGGAGACAGCGCCCTGATCCTCACCGATTCCGCCGCCGTCCTCATCGACGCCGGCGAGGCAAGCGCCGGAGATACAGTGCTCTCCGCATTGCAGGAGCACGGCGTCAAGACGCTGGACTATGTCATCGCCACCCACCCCCACGCCGACCACATCGGCGGTATGCCGGCAGTTCTGCAGTATGCTGCCAGCTCCGATGACCTCACCATTCAGGAGATCATCGTGCCGGAGGTGCCGGACAGCCAGATTCCCACCACACGCACCTATGAGAAATTTCTGGACGGTGTGGAGGCCAACGGACTCTCCCTGACACCGGCAGAATCCCAGACGCTGGATCTGGGCAGTGCTGCGCTGGAGATCATTCCCTCCCCCGGCGATGACTACAGTTCCCTGAACGACTACTCCGTCTGCGCCTATCTGACGTGCGGAGAAAACGGCTTCTTCTTCACCGGAGATGCCTCCAAGCCAGAGGAAAAGGATCTGCTCTCTACCGGTGCGCTGGATCATGTCAAGGCGGACGTGCTGAAAGTGGGACACCACGGCAGCCGGGAATCCTCCACCGACGATTTTCTCTACGCCATCAACCCCAAGTATGCGGTGATCTCCTGCGGATATGACAACACCTACGGACACCCTCACAGCGAGGCTGTGGCACGGCTCTCCAAGTTCTGCGGCAATCAGATCTACCGCACCGACGAAAACGGCACCGTCTGCATTTCCTCAGACGGCGCAAAGCTGACCGTTACCACGGAAAAATAAGGGGGCATTCTATGATTATCATCGACCGCTTCGAAATGCGCTTTGCCATTCTGGAAACCGACGACGGCATGGTTTCCGTCCCGCGGGAACAGCTTCCGCCGGAGGCAAAGGAGGGCGACATTCTGATTCCCAACAACCTTGGCTACGAGATCGACACCAGCGCAACCAAAACCAGACGGGAAAAAATGATTGCCCGTACCAAAAAATTGTGGAAAAAGTGAGGAACTATGGAAACGGACCACTTATGCATCGGCGGCGGCCCTGCGGGCGTATTTGCAGCCCTGACCGCCGCCGGCAGCGGGAAACGCTGCATCATTTTAGAACAAAACGAACAGATCGGACGAAAGCTTCGCATCACCGGCAAAGGGCGGTGCAATCTCACCAACGAGTGCGACCGGGAAACGCTCCTCGCCAATGTGGCAGGCAACAGCAAGTTTCTGTACGGCGCATTCTCCCGCTATACCCCGCAGGATGTGATGGCGTACTTTGAGGAGCTGGGCGTTCCGCTGAAAACGGAGCGGGGCAATCGGGTATTTCCCGTGAGCAACCGTGCCGAGGACATTGTGCAGGCGCTTCAGCACGCCCTGCACCGTGCCGGCATCCCCGTGGTGCGTGGAAAGGCAGCGCAGCTGCTCTTCGACGGCAGCGGCGCCTGCATCGGCGCAAAAACCGCAGCCGGCGTGGAGATCCACGCCAAGACCACACTGCTCGCCACCGGCGGCATGTCCTACCCCAAGACCGGTTCCACCGGCATCGGGTATCGTCTGGCAGAGTCGGCAGGACACACCATTGTTCCGCCGATGCCCTCCCTGATCCCGCTGGTGACGGCGGAGAACTGGTGCCGGGATGCCATGGGGCTGTCCCTGCGGAACGTCACGCTCCGGCTCTATCGGGGCGACAAATGCGTTTTCGAGGAGCTTGGCGAAATGCTCTTCACCCACTTCGGCATCTCCGGCCCGCTGGTGCTCAGCGCAAGCGCCATGATGCGCAAGGGCACGCCCCAGGACTATCGGGTGGAGATCGACCTGAAGCCGGGACTGACACCGGAAAAACTGGATCGCCGCATCCAGCGTGATCTGAGCGAAGCGCCCAACCGTGATGTGGGGAATCTGCTCCATGCGCTGCTGCCGGCAAAGCTGATTCTTCCGGTGCTGAAACAGTGCCGCATTGCGCCGGACACCAAGGCAAACAGCCTGACACGCATGCAGCGCCAGACGCTTGGCAGCTGTATCAAGGCATTACCGCTGCACATCCGTGCGTTTCGCCCCATTGACGAGGCGATCATCACACGGGGCGGTGTCTCGGTTCGGGAAGTCAACGCCAAGACCATGGAGTCCAAGCGCTGTCCGCACCTGTACTTTGCCGGCGAGATTCTGGACGTGGACGCCTACACCGGCGGTTTCAACTTACAGATCGCCTTTTCCACGGCGTACTGCGCCGGCGCATCCATGGCGCTGGTGGAATGAGCGTCCAGTCTGCATCACACATCCCATAATTCTAAAATTGATGATACACATAAGGAGTTTTACAGTATGAAAACGATTAACATTGCCATCGATGGCCCTGCCGGTGCCGGCAAAAGCAGCATTGCACGGGAAGTGGCTTCTCAGCTTGGATTTGTCTACGTGGACACCGGCGCACTCTATCGTGCGACAGCGCTGTTCTCGCTGGAGTATTCCACACGGGAGGAGTTTCTCAGGGCGCTGGAGGATGACTGCCATCTGGAGCTGAAGTACTTCGGCGGAACACAGTGCATCTTCCTCAACGGCGACAACGTCACCGAAAAGATCCGCACGCCGGAGATCTCCATGAAAGCGTCTGAGATCTCGGCGCTGCCGGAGGTGCGGGAGTTCCTGCTGGAGACCCAGAAGGACATCGCACGGGAATTCAACGTCATCATGGACGGCAGAGATATCGGCACCGTGGTTCTGCCGGATGCCGATCTGAAAATCTTCCTGACGGCATCGGCAGAGGAACGTGCCAGCCGCCGGTACTTAGAGCTGGAGGACAAGCCCGATGCGCCCACCTATGAACAGCTTCTGGAGGAGATCAAGCAGCGGGACTACAACGACACCCACCGGAAGATCGCACCGCTGAAGTGTGCCAAGGATGCCGTACGCATCGACAGCACCACCATGGGCTTCCACGAGGTTTGTGAGGAGATCATGGATCTGGTGGAGGATCGACTGGATCTGGAATGACGTTCCCAAAGGAGGTAATTTCTTGCCGTATCCCATTGTCTTTTTCTTTTACCGCATCGCCTATTATCTGGTGCGGATCGCATTTTTCTTTTATTACCGCATTTCCTTTGAGGGACGGGAAAATGTCCCCAAGGGCACCGCTGTCATCTTCGCCTCCAACCACCGCAGCTATCTGGATCCGGTGCTGGTGGCAATGGCAGCGCCCCATCCGTTCAACTTCATCGCCAAAGAACCGCTGTTCAAAAACCCCGTCTTCGGCGGCTTCATCCGGCTCATGGGCGCATTCCCCACAGCGGATGCCAAGCACCCCGACTACGACATGCTCTCAGAGGCCACCAGGCGGCTGGACAAACGGCGCCACCTCACCATCTTTCCGGAGGGCACCCGCCACACGGACGGCAAGGTGGGCAGAGGCAAAAGCGGCGTCTGCGTTCTGGCGGCACGCAGCGGAAAACCGGTCGTCCCCATCGGGCTGATCTTCGACTCCAACAATCTCCACTTCCGCAGCAGGATCTGCGTGCGTGTGGGCAAGCCCATCTATGCCGCAGACTACGGACTGAACGCTGACTCCAATCCCCACGAAATGCACGCCATGCGGAAGGACATCATGGACAGCATCAAATCCATGGTGGAGGAAAATCCGCCGTTCCCCATTCTCCACGATGTGCCGAAACACCGCACGTCCATCGAGATCGCACAGGACAAAAAGCGTGCCGCTCTGGAAGCGAAAAAAAAGGCAGCGCAGTCTGCCGACACCACGGAGGAGTGATCGCATATGGCTGAAATTACTGTCGCCGATTCCGCCGGCTTCTGCTTCGGCGTAGACCGTGCCGTCAAGCTGTGCTATCAGGCGCTGAAAACATACCCCAAGGTCGCCACCCTCGGCCCCATCATCCACAACCAGAGCGTGGTAGATGACCTCAAGAAAAACGGCGCACGCATTGTGAACGCCATCGCCGAGCTGGAACCGGACGAGTGCGTAGTCATCCGCTCTCACGGTGTCAGCCGCAGCGTTTACGACCAGCTGGCAGCGTGCGGCAACCCCTATGTGGATGCCACCTGTCCTTTCGTGGCAAAGATCCACGACGTTGTGGAAAAACATACGAAAAACGGGGACATTGTTCTCATCGCCGGAGATGCAAAGCATCCGGAAGTAGAAGCCATTGTTGGACATTGTAATGGCAATTGCTTTGTTTTCGAAAGTGAAAAAGCTCTGAACATTCTTTTTCAAAAAAATCCTGATTTTCTGCATAAAAGACTTGCAATTGTTGCACAAACAACGTATAATATATTAGTATGGGAAAAGTGTTTAGAAGTTCTTCCCAAGGACAACCCAAACATTATGGTTTACAATACAATCTGCCGTGCCACACAGGTGCGGCAGTCCGACGCGGACAAACTCTCCCGCAAATCAGATTTAATGATTATTGTGGGCGGCAGGCACAGTTCCAATACCGTAAAGCTGTTTCATGTCTGCAACAGAAACTGTAGGTCTTATCATATTGAGAATTCGGATGAGCTTTACACTTTAGACCTTTGTAATGCCGAGAAAATCGGGATTACGGCCGGCGCGTCCACACCGGCACATATCATTAAGGAGGTTCAGGAAACTATGACTGAAATTATGGATGGAAATACTCTGGAGGAAGGCGCTTCTTTCAAGGAAATGCTGGATCAGTCCTTCAAAAAAATACATACAGGAGAGAAAGTCAAGGGTACTGTTGATGCGGTAAGCAACACCGAAGTTACAGTAAACGTTGGCACCAAGCACACCGGCTATGTGCCGCTGAGCGAGCTGACTGACGACCCGTCGGTAAAGCCGGCTGACATTGTCAAGGTCGGCGACGAGCTGGATTTGATCGTCCTGAAGGTAAACGACCAGGAGGGTATTGTGACCCTGTCCAAGAAGAAGGTCGATGAAATGAAGGGCTTTGAGGAGATCATCAAGGCAAAGGATGAGGGCACTGTTCTGGAGGGCACTGTAAACGCAGCTGTCAAGGGCGGCGTCATCATCACTTACGCTGGTGTGCGGGTATTCATTCCGGCATCTCAGAGCGGTCTGCCCCGTGGCGCAGAGATGGATACGCTGGTAAAAACCAAGCAGCGTTTCGTCATTCTGGAAGTCAACGAACACCGCCGCAGAGCAGTTGGCTCCATCAAGGCTGTTGTAAAGGCTGAGAAGGACGCTGCAAGAGAGGCATTCTGGGAAACTGCTGAAATCGGCAAGACCTACAAGGGCGAAGTAAAGTCCCTGACCAGCTACGGCGCATTCGTAGATCTGGGCGGCATCGACGGTATGGTTCACATCTCCGAGCTGTCCTGGAAGCGCATCAAGCACCCGAGCGAAGTTGTCAAGGTTGGCGACTACATCGAAGTATACATCAAGGATCTGGACAAGGAGAACAACCGGATTTCTCTGGGCTACAAGAAGCAGGAAGACAATCCGTGGGAGAAGTTCAAGGCAAACTACAAGATTGGCGACGAGATCGATGCAACTATCGTTTCCATCACTCCGTTCGGCGCATTTGCACAGATCATTGACGGCGTAGACGGTCTGATCCACATCTCTCAGCTGGCTGACAAGCGTGTTGAGAATGTCAAGGACATCGTTTCCGTGGGCGACGTTGTCAAGGTAAAGATCATCGACATCGACATCCCGAACAAGCGCATCAGCATTTCTATGCGTGCACTGCTGGATGACGAGGCTGACGCTGGCGAGGATGAGGAATAATCTCCCCTTTTCCGGTAACGAAAACAAATAAAAGAAACGGCAGTACAGCGTTTGGCTGTACTGCCGTTTTTGCGTTCCCGCTTATTTTTCCGTGGCATCGATCCAGCGCCACGGCATATTTTTCCAACGCTCTCCGGCGTAGTCAATTCCCACCCGCACATCGGTTCGGAGAGGCGGCCGGTATCCGTCATCGGCAATCCAAAGCACCGGACTGGTGACGAAGCTGCCGCCGTTGAATGTCCCGTCGATTTGCAGGAACTTCGTCAGCTTTGCCGGCCCGCTGTGCACTGCGCCGGCACGGAGCAGCACGCCCTGCGGCTGTTCCTTTTCGCCGGTGATGACATTCATCAGCCAGTGGATGCCGTAGCAGAGATAGACGTAGATGACACCGCTCTCCCGATAGAGCAGCTCTGTGCGCGGCGTACGCCCCTTGGAGGCGTGGCACGCCAGATCTTCTTGTCCACGATACGCTTCCGTCTCGGCAATGCGCTCCTGTAACAGCGTGCCGTCCGGCAGCTGACGCACCAGCAGCTTTCCCACCAGCTCCGGCGCAACTGCCAGACAATCCCGATGGTAAAACGATTCGGTCAGACGAATTGGCGATGACATGGAATTCCTCTCCTTTGCATCAACCATCGACAAAATCTGGTGTCAGAATTTTCATCGACGGTTTTCGAAATATCGTAGGGACACGCCGTGTCCCTACAAAAGTCTTATCCATAAAAGCAATCGTTTTCCCAACGAATGGGGTTCTCTTGAATATACGTGATAATTTGATTCAATTCCTCATCATTTCGAATAATATGCTCATAGTATCGACTCTGCCAAATTTTTTCATAGGGATATTCTGCGCCATATAATGCATGAATCTGTTTTGTCACAGCCGACTTTAATGCACGAACCACAGAAGACAAGGAAGCAGCCAGCGGTTTCGAAAACCGTTCAAACTCCATTTCAGAATATGCAATATCGTCTTTCTCAAGAAACGAGGCAATAAAATGCACATGATTCGGCATGATAATTGCCTGTGCAATTTGAATTCCAGTGTCCTTCCGCAAAAGATTTGTTTTCAAAAGTTCCTCTCTTACAATTCGCCCAATTGGGTTCAAGTAAGATTTTCCGTCTTGAATTTTTCCAAACAGCATCAATTTTTGATACGTGCAGATTGTCACAAAATATAATCCGCATTGCCGATAATCATACCCTGAAAGCCGAATCGACTTCCTGTTCGGATAGTCCATCACTTCTGCTCTGGCTTTACGTATAACGTATGCTGGTTGGAAAAGATCACCATGCCCGGCTTTGCGCCGGCGGGCTTTTTCACGTAACGCACGGCGCAATAATCCACCGGCACCTGCGCCGAATCCCGTGCCTTGCTATGATACGCCGCCAGCTGCGCTGCCTCTTCCAGCACCTTCTGCGTTGGCTCTTTTCCGCCGGTCTCCAGAATCACGTGGGAACCGGGAATGTTCTGGGTGTGCAGCCAGATGTCATTTTTGTTGGCGGTTTTCAGAGTCAGCTGGTCGTTCTGGCGGTTATTCCGTCCCACCAGAATCCGTGTTCCGTCCGATGCCGTATACTCCATGGGCGGCAGAGACTTGGGCGGTTTGCCCTTGCGCCGCAGCAGACGCAGATAGCCCTGCTCCGCCAGCTCCGCACGCAGCTGTTCCAGATCGTTCTCATTTTCCGCACGGCTCAGCGCATCCAGCACGCTGTCCAGATACATCAGTTCCTCCCGTCCCTTGGCAATCTGCTCCGTCAGGATCTTCTCCGCCGTGCATGCTTTCTTATACGCCTGATAATAGCGCTGAGCGTTCTGCGGCGGCGTCAGACGGACATCCAGCGGAATGTGTACTGTGGGACACGCCGGCTCGTAGAAGTCCTCCAGAACGGCTTCTGTGTCGCCCTTGTGCAGACGGTAGAGGTTGGCGGAGATCAGGTCTGCCTTTCGGCGGTCGTCATCCTTTTCCGCACACGCCTCCAGATCTGCCGACTGGGTGGCGATCCGGCGCTGAATCCGCTCGGTGGCGTGAAGCAGCAGGTGGAACAGATCGTTGGCACGCTGTTTCAGGCGTGCTGCGTGGTCACGGCTGGCGAAAAATTCGTCCAGCAGCGCACAGGCGGAGGGCATAGTCTTGGTCACCATCAGTGCGCCGTACTGGTGCAGCGGCAGGAACGAGAAGTCCTTGGGCTGCCCCTCCCGTGTGCTGACCATGGTGTACACCTCGTTCCCCTGTTCCAGTAGTTCCCGTGTTCTGGCGATGGTGTAACAGAGCCGGTCTTTCTGGTCGTCTGTGAGGGACTCCGCCCGGCAGGGCTGTCCCTTTCCCGCATAGTATGCCCACTCCCGCACCAAAACCGGCGAAACACCCTCCAAGGTTTGCAGCAGCGCCTTGGAAAGTTCTCCCGTCTTTTGGGCGAGCACCGCCAGAATCTCCGCCGGCGATGCCTCCAGGAAGTTCAGGCGGTCGTCTCGTGGGGGCATCTCGTAGGGCAGCCCCGGCAGCACCAGCCGCTTGCTGGACATGGTAGCGTCCACACGCTTCATGCTGTCGATGACAATGCCGTTTTCATCTATGAGAATGAGGTTGGAGTACCGTCCCATGATCTCCACCGCAAGGGTCAGCTGCACCACATCCCCCAGCTCATTGATGCAGGAGAAATCGAAGTACAGCACACGTTCCAGCCCGTCCTGCCGGATCGCCAGCAGTTTGCCGTTTCCCAGCCGTTTCCGCAGAAGCATACAGAACATGGGCGGTGCCTTGGGGTTTTCCACAGCAATTTGCGTCAGGTGGACTCTTGCCCGATCGGCAGCGCAGGAAATCAGTATCTTTGCGCCGCCGCTCCGGCTGCGGAATGCGAGGATCAGTTCTTCCCGTGTGGGCTGGTGAATTTTCTCAATGCGTGCGTCGATCCACGGCAGAAGCTCCTGCCGTACTGCGTGTAAATATGCACCGTCTAATGCCATGTGGTACTCGTCCTTTCTCGTCTATTTCTCATGCTCATAAATCACAACTCCATCCCGTGCTCCTTTGCCAGCTGGATGATCTCCGTTTCCACACGCTCGGATATGTTCTTCATCTGGCATCTCCCTGCGGCTTGTCCGCCGGAGCAGACGCTGCAACTGCCCGATACTGTAAAATTTCAAAGGAGATCTGGGTGGACAGACTCTCCAGCTGTTCCAGACGGGCGTGCTCCTCCCGTCCGGTCTTATAATAATAGGGCGTCATCTGGAACAGGTTCTGGATATCCGCCGGATTGTCCAGCTTCAGCCAGCCGTCCACATACTCTGCCTGAATCAGTTCGAAGCCGTCCAGCGCATAGTCCCGCACGGCATTGGGATAGGGCACATCATAGATCGCCTCTTTCAGCCCCCACAGATGCTGCTGCCCCGGAATCACCATAAGCATGGTGCCGTTTTTCCGCAGCACCCGATGGTACTCCTCGCCGCAGTACGGCGCAAAGATGGTCATGAGCATATCACAGCAGCGGTCTGCCACCGGCAAATGGTACACACTCCCCACGGCAAAATGCCCGCCCGGACAGCGCTTTGCCGCTGCATCTGCTGCGCTCTTGGAAATATCCACTCCATACACCTGCATGGGAAGTGCAGCCTGTTCCAGCGCTCTGGACACGCCCTCGGTATAATAGCCCTCGCCGCAGCCGGCATCCAGCAGAACACCGCCGGCTCTGCCGTAGCGCACCGCCGCTTTTTCCAGCGCCTGCAACAGCGGCGCATAGTGTCCCGCATCCAGAAACCGCTTTCTGGCACGCATCATCACGGCGTTGTCCCCCGGATTCTTGGCGTGCTTCCGATTGGCGGGAAGCAGGTTGACATAGCCGCTGCGTGCCATATCGAACGTGTGCCCCTGGGCACAGCTCCAACACTTTCCCCGATGCTGCATAAACGAACCGCACACCGGACATTTCCAGATACTCATTGTTCTTCCCCTCCTGCACAAATTTCAGCGGGATCTGCGCCTGCCTGCGCAATCACCGTGACCTCCGGATGCGCTGCCCGAATGTGCGCCGCCAGAATCTCTGCGGCAAAGCGCTCTGTCCCGTAGTGCCCGCAGTCGAACAGCGCCACATCCGAAAATTCCGCCGCATACCAGCGGTCATGCTTGATATCGCCGGTAATCAGCGCATCGCAGCCCTGTGCCGCAGCCAGTTCCAGCATAGAGGCGGCAGAGCCGGAGCAATAGGCGATCTTCCGAATGGGCATCTCCCTGGCGGAATACCGCACAGCGCCGCCGAACACGCTCTGGAGCTGCTGTGCCAGCGCCTGCGGCGTCCATTCCCGTGTACTGGTATCCGTCCACCCGAAGCCTCTGCCGTCCTTCCAGCACGGTTCCAGCACGTCTGTGCGCCCTTCCAGCGACAGACGTTCCCGCAGCAGCGTGTGAGCGTAGGCATTCAGCCCCTCCGGCGCCATGTCCAGCGGCGTATGTACGCAGATCGCTGCGATCTGATGGGCAGCCAGCTGGTACACCGGATGCTGCACCGGCAGCGCCTTGAGGGGAGAAAAAATCACCGGATGGTGGGAGACAATGAGCTGAACGCCCTGTGCGACCGCCTCGGCAATGACGCCTTGGGAAATATCCAGCGTCGTCAGAATTTTCTCCGCCGGCTGTGTGCCTGC
>OIYT01000743.1_pt1 | contig 27931 bp, 44 predicted proteins | sample 1588201 | NCBI WGS metagenome assembly OIYT01 (sample SAMN03283260) | human gut metagenome | biome: human-associated habitat; material: feces | host: Homo sapiens | place: USA | collected 2013
CTTTTACATTGTCATTGACTATGACAAGCCTGTGGACGAGGACGGCGAACAGTATGAAACCTACTTTTTGAACCTTGTGGATGAGGCCGATCTGCTGGCCGCTGCCGAGGCCGCCGGGGTGGAAGTGGCATCCTGCTCCTGTTCTGAAAAATGTGTGGCGGGTGCGATCAACACGGCCTGCCCGGTCTGCGCTGTCAACATGACCGAGTGTGCGGGGGCTGAACCGGAGCCGGAACCTGCCGCCGATCCCGTGGAGGAACCCGAGCCCGAACCGGAACAGAAAAGTAACGCCGGGGCCCTCCTGCTGGTGCTGGCCCTGGCGGTAGTCGGCGGCGGTGCTGGCTGGTATTTTAAGATTTACCGCACCAAACAGGAAAAGGCCGCTGAACCCGAGGAGGACTACGGCGAGGAACTGGATGACTATGACGATCCTGAGGACGATGGGCCCCCTTGGGATGAGGACGATACCGGGGAGGACGAGGAATGAACTTCACAAATAACCCATTTGAAAGGATGATGAAACAGAAACCTTGTCCCCAGGCCCCCGCTGAACGAAAGCCGCCCAGGGGCTCCGCCTGCGCCGGGTGCCCCTACTGGCGGGGCATCCGCTGTGTGTCCTGCTATCGGAAACTGCTGGCCAGTTCGGGGAGGTGACGCTGTGGCCCGCGAGCTCACCCGGGAGGAAAAGGCGGCGATCCGCTCTTTGGTAACGAAATGGTGTGCCAACTATGACCGGGGATGCGGGTGCCTGCCGCTGGACTGTGAGTGCTATATGCTGGGGAAATGCTGGACGGGTGCCCTGTGCCGCTACTTCCGGGAGGCCGTTCTGCCCCTTGATCCGGTGCTGGAGGCTGCTCTTACTGTCGAGGGGCCGCGTCCGGATTTCAAGGTCTGCCCGGTCTGCGGCGGGGCCGTTGCCCCGGATAGGCGGCAGGCGTACTGCTCGTCGGCCTGTGCAAAGGCCGCTCACAGGAAACAACAGCGGGAATATATGCGTAAAAAACGGGGCTGGGGTGTTGACAATTAGGCCCCAAAAAACCCGCTTGTATCAGGGCTTTTTCAGGCCGTTTCTGGGGCGGGCCGTATCTTTCTATGGCCTGCCCCGGAATGGCCGAAATGCTGTCAACATTTTGGAGGTGAAATACTGTGGAAGAAATACAAGGATATGTGATCCGGCAGTCTGTTCTCTTTGACAATGGCCGGGGCTTTGCCCTGGGTGAAAACCCGGGCGCGCCGAACCCCTTTGTCACATGGCAGTTTACCGAGGAACAGGGAAACCGCGATTACTATTGGGGGCATTATTACAATGACGGAGCTACCGCTGAAAAGGACTATTCCGCCCGTGTGACTGATTACCAGCGGCGCTATGGGGTGCATGAGGTTAGGCGGCCCATAGCGGAACAGATGCGGGAGGCCGGGACGCTGGCAAAGGAACCGAGACCGGATAAGGTGATTGAGGCCCCGAACCAGCGCCGGAGCCGGGAACGGGAGGAACGGTGACAAAGAAACGCCGCCGTCCGATCCACCTCCATGTGATGGTGTCCGAGGAGGAGCAGGCGCTGATCTATGAGCGTATGGCCGAGGCGGGCATCCGTAACATGGGGGCCTATATGCGGAAAATGGCGCTTAACGGTTATGTGCTTCATGTTGACCTCTCGCCCGTCCGGGAATTGGTATCGCTCCAGCGGCGGTGCTCAAACAATCTCAATCAAGTGGCGATCCAGGCGAATACCTATGGCGGGATTTACCCCGAGGAGATCGCCGCTCTGCAACGGGACTATGCCGCATTATGGGGCCCGCTGTCTGATCTGTTAAAAAAGCTCTCCGCATTGGTGGAGCTTTGATCCTCCGGGGAGTGGCGCTGTGCCGCTCCCCGGTTTTCACTACTTCGGGACAATTTGTCCCGAGGTGCTGAAAGCCGGAGACATCCTTGTTGTCCCACCCGGACAGAGGTATAATTATCATGTAGGGAATACCTACCCACAATTTTCAAGGAGGTATCAAGCTATGCGGATCATTCTCAAAGTTATCGCGGCCCCCTTTGTGCTGGCCCTTACGCTCATAGTAGCGGTATTAAACTTTAGCGTTTCTCTTGCGTCCTGGGTGTTTAGCATCCTCTCCCTTATCGCTGCGGTGTGCGGCGTGTTCGATCTATTCCGGGGTGATACCGCCCAAGGGCTTTACTGGCTGGTGGTGGCCTTTATCGTTTCGCCCTTTGGCCTGCCCGCCGTGGCTGGGTGGCTGATTGACAGGCTGGACGATCTCAACTACTCGTTAAAGAGCTTTATCACAGGCTGACACTTTGGGACAATTTGTCACGAAGTCCCATGCGGCGGCTGTTTATCCCAGCCGCCGCTGTCTTTTCAAAAGGAGGTGCGGACACGGCTACAACCTACATCCGGCCCTACAAGGTGGCGGCTGGAAGTAATGCAATCCAGACAATGGAGGATCGGTTTGCCTATGGGCTCAACCCGGAAAAGCTGGGGGCCGTGTCCTCCTACCTCTGCGATCCCAAAACAGCTCCGGCTGAGTTCCTGCTGGTAAAAAGCCAGTATCAGGCGGAAACGGGCCGGGCTGTGGATCGCGGGGCCCTGTTCTTTCAGATCCGGCAGGCGTTCCCGCCCGGTGAGGTAACGGCAGAGGAGGCGAACAAGCTGGGCTATGAAACGGCCATGCGGTGGACAAAGGGCAAGTATCAGTTTTTTGTCTGTACCCACATAGACAAGGGCCACATCCACAATCACATTTATTTCAATGCCACAGCCTTTGACTGTTCCCGGAAATTCCATAATTTCATCGGCTCGTCCTTTGCCTTGCGGCGGCTGTCTGACCGGGTATGTATTGAGCATGAGCTGTCTTACATCCAAAATCCCAAACTGCACAGCAAGGGCCGTTTTCTCCATTACGGTCAATGGATTGGGGAGAAAACGCCGTCTGCGAAACAGCGGGTACGTCTGGCGGTTGTGGCGGCGCTGGAAAAAAAGCCCGCTGACTTTGCGGCGTTTCTGGAGCTTATGGAGGAGTCCGGCTTTGCGGTCAAGCATGGGCGGGGCGGCGTGATCTCGTTTCTGGCTCCGGGACAGGATAAGCCCACCCGCCTGCGGGCATCCACTTTGGGGGACGGTTTTGATCCCGAGGACATCCGGGCCGTGATTGCCAGGGAGCGCCCCATTCCGGAGATCCCCTGTGAGGCTCCAGCCCCGCCCCGGCGTGTCAATCTGATAATTGACATTCAGCAGCGCATGGCCCAGGGCAAGGGCCCGGCCTATGAGCGGTGGGCCAAGGTCTACAACCTAAAGCAAATGGCCGCCGCGCTCCAATTCCTCCAGGAGAACAATCTTACCGACTATGCGGAGTTGGAGGCCAGTACCGAGGCGGCGGTGGATCGTTTTCACAAGCTGGCCGGGGAGCTTCGGGAAACCGAGTCCGCCCTTTCCAAAACTTCTGAGCTTATGGGGGCCGTGGTGGACTATGCAAAAACCCGGCCCGTGTTCGATGGCTATAAAGCGGCCCGGTACAGTAAAAAGTATTTGGCCCAGCATGAAGCGGAGCTTGCCACTTACCGGGCGGCAAAGGCCACTATGAACGATCTGCTGGACGGTGCGAAGCTCCCGAAGATAGACGCGCTGAAAAAATCCCGCCGGGAACTGGCGGGAAAGAAAAAGGCTCTTTATGCGGAGTACCGGGAGGCCCAGGAGCGGATGCGGCAGGCCGTGGCGGTCAAGGCGAATATTGATTATCTGCTCGGCGTGACGGACGGGCGGGAAAATAAGGCCCAGGAGCGATAGCGACAGGCCGCAGACAAAAGGCGCATAGCGCCGGGACTTTGGGACACTTTGTCCCGAAGTCCGCCGGGTTTGGGGAGGCTCCCCAACAAGCATTTTTGCGGGCCTGCGGCCCAGTAAAAATTTCGAGTGTGTCCACACTCGAATTGCTTGCCGAAACCGCGCACCCCTTGAAATAGCGCAAAAACGGAGGCGCGTGTTCTTCTTACGCATCCTCCGTTTCTTTCGAAGCTTTCATCGCTTGTATGGTAGCTTCTACTATTTTTAGCTCTTTTTCGTCCAAGGCGTTCAGCATGGCGTCAATCCGTTTTCTGCACTCGCTCCCCCTGTTTTGGGACGGGTAAAAGTATTGATCTACCGATATATCAAACATTGTGACCATCTGGTAAAAGGTATTGAGACTGGGGTGCTGGCCGTCATTTTCGTGGTACATGATCGTGCGTGGTGCCCGGTCAACAATAAAGGCCAGTTGCTCCTGCGTCATCCCGCTGGCTTTCCTCGCATCTTTGATTGCTTTTCCTATATCGTGAAAATCAAATCGTCGTTCATCTCTCTCAATCTTCATAATATCACCTAATGTAATTTTACATTTCAGGTTATATTATTTGAACGAGTATGTATTTCATGCTACTGACTAATCATTTTCATATGAATGAACATTATTCATTGACATTTCAAAAAAGAGTGTTATACTAATTGGTGGAAAGGAGGTCAAACCATGAACACCATAAAAGAAAACTCGAAAGCTGCATTTAATCAGCAGGCCGCTACTTATGATAAAGATATTAAGGGCCAGCACGCCCGCTCTCTTTATCCCGTCCTGCTGGAAAAGCTGTCGCACATTCCGTTTCAATCTGCCCTCGATTTGGGATGCGGGACTGGTGAAATGCTAAAGCTCATTTTGCAGAAAGATCCCCATAAAGAATTGTGCGGCATCGATCTATCAGAGGAAATGCTTGCTGTTGCGAAATCGAAACTCCCGGAACAAGTCAAGCTATTGTTGGGGGACAGCGAGGCACTCCCTTTCCCGGACAATGCCTTTGATGTTGTGTACTGCAACGACTCTTTTCATCATTATCCTGCACCGCAAAATGTATTAAGAGAAGTAAACCGAGTATTGAAGCCGGGCGGCACTTTTCTGATGGGAGATTGCTGGCAACCCTTTGTAGGTCGCGTGATAATGAATTTTTATATGCGTCATAGCAAAGAGGGGGATGTGAAGATTTACTCTGAAGCAGAACTCGTTTCCATGCTTTCAGCATATTTTCATAATGTATCATGGGAGCAGGTTGGTAACACGGCTTGTATTGCTATGTGCGAAAAATGATTGATATTCACTCATTGATTTTTTAGAGTGGGCGTGCTATTATAGAAAGAAAGGAGGCTCAGACTATGCGGGTTACAAAGGAGCCGGAAGTACGCAAGCAAGAAATTTTAGATACTGCGCTCAAATTGTTCGGGGAGAATGGATATGAAAAGACCTCGATTACAGATATAGCAAAAGCAATCGGTGTGGCACAGGGTCTATGCTATCGCTATTTTCCGTCTAAAGAGGCGCTGTTTGACAGCGCGATTGAACAATATGCGGATGTCCTGGTGGAGCAGTTTGTCGGTGCTGAAAAGGACGATCACAAGACCTTACGGCAGATCATTGAAGATATGCCTGCCACTATGGAAGAACGGGACACAAAATATTATTCAGTCTTTCACGGCGCAGAAAACAAGAAATTCCACGATCAGCTTTCTCTCAAAGTCTGCGAGAAGCTGGTTCCACTTGTAGAAAAATTATTGCTACGAGCTCGGCAAAAAGACGAAATCCAGTTTGACGATATTCAGGCCGCTGCGATGTTCTGCGTATATGGGCAGCTTGGTGTCCTGCTGGCAGACGATCTGACACAAGAAGATAAGTCGAAAAGGATTCGTGAATTTCTTATATTTGCACTTCATCTTTGAAACAGTCCCCCGCTTTGGGGCGGGGGATTTTCAAGAAGTAAATAATGAATAGTTTTCATTCAATAACGGAGGCGTACAATGGATGACCCATCACGTTTTACAAGCATAAATGAGTATTACACTTTCATTTATGCCATAAGCTACATGATGTTAGTAGAGCTTGGTATATGGATTTACAATTTCAAAGGTTGGCTGAAAAGGCCGGACAAGAAAAACAATGATTATGGAACAATTCTGATTGTAATGCTGGGGTGTTGGGGAAGTTTTTATTTCAGCACCTATTTCAGAAGCCAACAGTTCATACAGATAGCCGGAGAAATACTTTTACCCCATATTTTTTACTATGTGGGTATAGCTTTTATTCTTGTAGGTACAACTCTGCGCGCTGTTGCTGTCTGGAGCCTAAGACAATCTTTCACACTTTCCGTCAAAACGGGCGGCAATCAACAGTTAGTCACAACCGGCGTTTACCGATATATTAGAAATCCTGCTTATGCCGGAACAATGTTAAGTATGCTCGGAAATGCCTTTTGCTTTCGCTCTGTTTTTTCTCCGCTATTGGTCTTACTCATTTTGGCGATCTGTTATGGAATAAGAATTAAGGTGGAAGAAAAAGCATTATATGAACGCTTTGGAGAAGAATTTAAGAATTATTGTTTCCGTTCGTGGAGATTGTTCCCACTAATATGGTAATTGGCTACCGCTCTGGTAGCCCTACATTATAGCTTATTTATGAATGTTATTCATTCAATAAAGAAAGGAAGTTTTTATCATGCCAACAAAAATTGATTTTATAGGCGGGAATACGAAGCGTTGCCTTATGGCGATGGCGCTTCCGATGCTTGCCGCCATGTTCCTCAATATGATGTATAACCTCGTAGACAGCCTGTGGATTGGAAATTTGCTCGGAGAAACGGCTTATGCCGCCTTGACAAACTCCACTCCTATCATTCTGATCTTAACCTCTGTTGCGATGGGGGCAACTAATGGTGTATCAATTTTGATCTCTCAGGCGATTGGCGCAAAAGACAAGAAAAAAACAGAAAGTTTGATTTCCACATCGTTCTGTGTAGCGGTAATTTTCTCCCTCCTTGTAACCGTTCTGCTTGAGGCTTTTCTTCCGGGAATTTTGAAAGTTCTGAACACTCCGGCTGAAACTTATGACATGGCATATAGCTATCTGGCAATCTATATTCTTGGATATTTGGCGGTCTATCTCTATCTTTATTTCACCGCCGTTTTGCGGAGCTTTGGCAATTCTATGTTTCAAGCAGTAGCCATGCTGGTGTCAACAATTTTGAACGCAATCCTCGATCCTATTTTTATTCACTTCATCGGATTTCACGGTGCGGCGATTGCTACCTTGCTTTCTCAAGTGATCTGTCTGGCGTTCATGTTGATTTATCTGAAAAAGAAGAAATTGTTTGCATTCAAAATCTCTGCGTTTGATAAAAATGATGTATTGCCACTCATTCAAAAAGCAATTCCCTCGGTTATTCAGCAGAGTATTCCGGCCATCAGCACGACTTTCCTTACTGCACTTGTTAGTACATATAGCGTCACTGCAATAGCGGCTTATGGGGTAACAGGAAAACTGGAAACCATCCTGTTTTATCCGGCGATGGCATTGAACATGGTCTTAACTACCATTATCGGACAATGTGTCGGCGGCGCACGTTATGACCGGGCCAAAGATTATTTGAAGTGTGCATTGGGGTACGGCTGTGGTCTGCTTGTAATTCTTTCTGTTTTGGTGGTCGGGTTTTCAAAGCAGCTTTCCGGCCTATTCGTCAAGAGCGATGCTGTGGCGGCTATTGTCGGAACTTATTTTCTGATTGTCAGTGTTGGGTACATTCTGAATACGGTTACAAACTGCTATCTTGGTGCCCTTAACGGTATGGGAAAACCTTCAAAGAGTATGTTCCTGATGATTTTTTATTACATTGTGGTTCGGATGCCCCTGGCCTACTTACTTTCCTATCTTGGCTTTGGACTAAATGGAATTTGGGTTGCGGTTCTGGTCAGTCATGTAGTGGCCAGTGTTGCCGCTGGCATCTCTGGAACTATTGCTATCAAAAAGCGGACAAGTACAACCTAAGTCAATTTTATTAGGCGAATGCAACTGTCCGGCGGCGGTAAATAAAAAAAACCGCCATTGAGACAGTTGGTTTTGTGCGCTCAAATTCATATCAACGGCGGTTCATAACGAACCGCCGTTTCTTATCATAGCGACGGCGGTTACCAGGAGGTATCGCCGTGTCCTGTTCTCTTTTCCACCCTAACCTGTCAAAAAAAGCCCACCCGCCCAGCAGGATCAGTCCGGCGGTGGATGCGAAATTTGGCAGTACATAAATGAATTTGTCATTTCATGCGCTTGCGTGGCTTTGTGTCGCGCAGGCGCTTTTTGTTATCTGCACTTCGAGACAAAGTGTCCCGAGGTACGGAGCAGCTCCCCAGGGTGCCGCTCCCCGCCGAGCCCCGTTTCGGTCACTCGTTCACCCAACACCGAAACGGAGGTTTATAATGACTACCATCAATCTGAAAGATTTTTATTATTGGTACACCCAGGATCAGTTTATTGAGGTTTCTGACGAAGTAGCGGAGGTCTTTCTTGCGGATGCCCGCTATGAAATGGCCTACCAGCGGCGGCTCTCCCGGCACAAGGCGCAGTATTCTCTTGACTGTGAGGACGGGATCGAATACTCGGCCTGCCTGCATGAGCCCACGCCCCAGGAGCTCTTGGAACGGATGGAACTCTTTATCCGTCTGTGGAACGCGCTTAACTCTCTGCCCGAAGTCCAGGGCCGCCGTGTGGATGCCTGCGTCATTCTTGGCAAGACCTATTCTGAAGTAGCTGAAGCGGAAGGCGTTGACGAAAGCGCAGTGCGGCGGGCTGTGGAGCGCGGTTTGGAGAACATGAAAAAATATTTGAAAAAATCCCGCTGAACCAGTCCGAATATCATCCAAAAATGTCTCGGTTTATGAGAGGAGGTTTTCTTTTCTCCACAGATGAACAAGGGCGGCCCCGAGCATGATCCGGGGAGCCAGGCGGCGGGTGCGCGGTGACTTTTCCCAAAGGAAAATGAGCGAATAACACCAGCGCCGCAAGTGGGCCCGGCCAACCTACGGCCACGATCCGGCAGTGGACAGGCTGGCCGCCTGTCCCTCCGGGCCGCCCTCTCGTCTGCGAGGGAGCGCCGCGCCGAGTATAGTTGTCTTTGGACAGGTCAAGGAAATGGGCGCGGCGTTCCCTAAATTTTTATCAAAGGGGGAATGAAAAAATGAAGTTCGATCCTACATTGGCCGCTATGCTGGCCGAGCCGTGGAGCAACAACGCCTGCCGGGGATATGTGATCTATGCGATGGAAAACTGTGGTTTTTCCCCCGAGGACATCCGGCGCGTTGTCGGTGAGCTCCATTATGTATTTGATTTCAAAACGCTGGACGAGGCCCAGCACCATTACGAAAACGGCCCCTATTAACTTCGAGACAAAGTGTCCCGATGTGAGGACAGGCTAAAGGGCGGCACTTATGCGGTGCCGCCTTTTCGCGTTTCCCCACAGGACGACCGGGAGGCGTTTATCAATCTGAACAAAGGAGGTTTTACCGTGAGATTAACCGCACAGGAACTGGAACAAATGAAAAGTGTTGACATTGGCGCAGTTTCCCCTGAGTCTCTGCCCGATGTGAGCGGTATGACCTTTGATAACGCCCTTTCCCGCAAAGAGCGCGTTACAAGGTTTTTGCAAGTTGCCAAAAATCTGTACTGCTTCAACATCGGCGGAGTCGGTGTGAAAATTGAATTTGCGGAAGGCGGGCCGTCTTTGCAGGACACCTTGACGGACTATTTGATCCGGCAAAAAAGCGGGCTGTGACTTCGGCTGCGGCCCGCCCCAGCTTCGAGACAAAGTGTCCCGAGGCGGAGCCATCCTTGTTGTCCCTATGGGACAGAGTTATAATATAAGTGTAATGTGATAGGGAAGGAGGAACAATGTCACGAACAAAAAACAGAGGGTTTCAGCAGAGTTTCTCTCCCTCTTATACGATCCGGCGCTGGCGGCTGGGCGAATATATCCGGCTTTCCAAAGAAGATTTGAAAAAAGGAAAAGACGATAGCAACAGCGTAAAAAACCAGCGCGACCTGCTGAATGACTTTTACCAAAAACACATTGAGGAATTTGAAAGCGTTTCCGAATATGTGGACGATGGACACACGGGGACGGATGCCAACCGCGAAAATTTCCAGCGGCTTCTGGCCGATGTAATGAGTGGGAAAATCAACTGTGTTGTGGTAAAAGACCTTTCCCGTTTTGCCCGGAATTACAGCGATGCGGGAAGTCTGATTGACAACCTGTTTGTGCAGATGGGCGTCCGTTTTATCAGTCTTGCTGAAAATGTGGACAGCTACCTCAACCCGGACAGCGTTTCCAGCATTATTGTTCCGATTACAAATGTAATGAACGATCAATACTGCTATCAGACTTCAAAGAAAATCCGCCAGGTGTTTGACTATAAGCGGCGCAACGGCCAGTACATCGGCTCCTTTGCTCCCTACGGCTACATAAAAGATCCGAAAGACAAACACCAGTTGATTGTCGATCCCGAGGCCGCCGAGATTGTAAAGCTCATTTATAACAAGACTTTGCAAGGAGAAACAAGGCGGGCTATCGTCTACCACCTAAACGACCACGGCATCCCCAGCCCGACAACCTACCGAAAAAATAAGGGCCTGCCCTATTCCTGTTCGGTATCAGATAATCCCATGTGGGGAGATCGGGTGCTTACGAACATTCTTACCAACCCGATTTATACCGGGGATTTGGTACAGGGCCGCCGCCGTGTGAAAAGCTATAAGGTACATGAGATTGAGGCGGTGCCGGAGGATGAATGGGTGCGGGTGGCTGATACCCACGAGGCGATTATAGACCGCGAAACCTTTGAAAAGGTGCAGGCCCTGTTGAAACGGGACACCCGGACGGCCCCACGGAAAAAGGAGCTCCATCTGTTCAGCGGTTTTCTCCGCTGTGCGGATTGCGAAAAATCCATTACACGGAGCCAGAGCGGGAAAAATGTGTATTACGCCTGCTCTACCTACAAATACCGCTCCCGGACTGCCTGCTCCATGCACTCAATCAAGCATGAGCGGCTGGAGGCCGCCGTCCTGTTTGCCGTCCGTCAACAGGTACATCTGGCCGTTTCCTTTTCGGAGATACTTGCCCGTATCAACTCGGCTCCAGTCAAAAAAAGCCAGTCATTCCGACTGGATGATCTGATTGCCGCAAAGGAAAAGGAACTGGCGAAAATTACCCGCTACAAACAGTCTCTTTATCAAGACTGGAAAGACGGGGAAATTACCCAGCAGGACTACCGGACAATGAAGGCTGACTATGAACGGCAAATAAGCTCTATCTCCGATGTGCTGGAGCGGCTGACCGCTGAACGGGCGGAACTGGCAAACGGCGTTGACAGCGAGCATCCGGCGCTGGTGGCCTTTAAGAAACACCAGAACATTGAAACGCTCAACCGGGAAATCCTCATTGATCTTGTAAACTACATCAAGGTTTACGAAAACGGCAATATCAGCGTGAAATTCAAGTTTGCTGACGAGTTCCGCAGAATTGCCGAATACATTGAAATTAACATTTCTGAAATTCCCGCCGCGGCGGGCTAATGCCCGCCACACCATTTCTGGCAGTGTGTTTTCCTAATATGAAACATTCATATGCTTGCTATTCAGTTTTATCTTTGGAAAGGACGGGAAAGGAATGGAACGGAAACGAAAAATCAAGGACGGGCATATCGTAGTGGAAAATCCGCTGTTTCAAGAATTGCCGACGCATGAAGTAACAATAAAATCCGGCAGGACGCTCTATCGCTTTACGGGCAGCTATGACGGGGAAAGGAGCCTGCCCCACAAGGTTTTACGCCTTATGGAGCAGGAAAAAGGTAAGAAAGATGTTGATTAAAAATGCCGGAGCCGATACAATAGAAGCAAGCAATCCTGTATTGGCAGACTGCTCGCCGATGAAAGGAGCAGAAACTATGTTAAGGCAGTCTGACAAAATTACCGCCCTCTATTGCCGCTTATCGCGCGACGACGAGTTACAGGGCGACAGCAACAGCATTGTTAATCAAAAGGCGATTTTAAGTAAATACGCGAAAGAAAATCATTTCTCAAATACAGCGTTTTTCGTGGACGACGGGTATTCTGGAACGAACTTCAACCGTCCGAGTTGGAGCGAACTTCTGGAGCGGATTGAAAATGGAGAAGTGGCAACACTGATTGTCAAAGATATGTCGCGGCTTGGGCGCGATTATCTGAAAGTGGGCTTTTATACCGAAGTCCTGTTCGTGGAAAAGGGTGTGCGGTTTATCGCTATCAACAACGGCATAGACAGCGCGAACCAGCAGGACAGCGACTTTACCCCCTTTTTGAATATCATTAACGAGTGGTACGCAAAGGACACAAGCAAGAAAATCCGCGCTGTGATGAAGTCAAAGGGAGAAGCAGGAGAACACCTCTGCACAAATCCGCCCTATGGCTACATGAAAGACCCGGACAACAAGAAACAATGGATTGTGGACGGAGAAGCCGCCGGAGTAGTCAAGCGGATATTCGCCCTTTGTCTGGACGGTTACGGGCCGTCGCAGATTGCCCGTATTCTGAAAGAGGATAAAGTCATAACGCCGACAATCCATTTTCAGCAGACAGGCAGAGCCGCAAGGAACGCGCCGCCGGATAATCCCTATAACTGGACAGGCGATACCATAGCCGACATTTTGGAGCGTCCAGAATATCAGGGGCATACGGTAAACTTCAAGACCTGTAAGCAGTCCTACAAGAGCAAGAAAACCTGTTACAATCCAGAGGAAAAATGGCTTGTGTTTGAGAACACCCACGAAGCAATCATTGACGCTGACACATGGGCGCGGGTGCAGGAATTACGGAAAAACAAACGCCGTCCCACAAGGACAGGGAAAACAAATATGTTCTCCGGCATTGTGCGTTGTGCCAATTGCGGCGAAAAGCTGTATTACTGCACAAGCAAGAAATTTGAAGCAAGACAAGACCATTTTGTCTGCTCTACTTCAAGGCTCAAAGGAAAAGACATTTGCTCCGCTCATTTTATTCGCGCCGTTGTTTTGGAACAGGGTGTACTCGCCCACATGAAATTGACGATTGCCTGTGTCGCTAACCATGAAGAACAATTCCGAAAAGCTATGGGCGCGAAACAGAAAGCCGAAGCAAAAAAGGAACTGGCAGCGAAGCGGCGGCAACTGACGCAGGCGGAACGGCGGATAGAAGAACTTGACCGATTATTCAAGCGTATTTACGAGGATAACGTCAACGGGAAATTATCTGATGGCAGATTTCAAATGCTCTCTGACGATTACGAGCAGGAGCAGGAAGAACTGCGGGAAAAACTGTTGCGATTGAATGAAGAAATTAACGAACAGGAAGAACAAGCAGAGAATATTGACAGGTTCATCAGCAAAGTACGGAAATATCTTGATTTGGACGAATTAACACCCTCTGTCTTAAACGACATGGTAAAGGCGGTGTACGTCCATGCGCCGGATAAGTCAAAGGGGCATAGGGAACAGCAGATTGGCATTTCCTATGACCTTGTGGGAATACTCCCCGCGTCTTTACTGAATGACCTGCAAAATGGAGAAACGGCATAGCCCGCAAGCTACGCCGTTTCCCGAAAACATTTCTAATACTGTCTTATGAGTGCTGCCCTTTGGGCGTCTCTTTTTATGGGCCTTTCCCGGTGCGGTACATGGTCCCCGCCTGGGGCGTCACGCCGTTCAGCCGCAGCAGCTCCTCCACCGTCACAAATACATATCCCTCCGCCTGGAGCGCGTCCACGATCTGTAAAGCGGCGTCCACGGAGGTCGGATAGATGTCGTGGAGCAGGATGATGCTGTTGGGTTTTGCGTCCCCCAGGACCGCCCGCACCACCTTGGCGGTGTCCCGGCTCTCCCAGTCCCGGGGGTCCACGGACCACTTGACCATGGGGACTGTGATCTGGTTCTCCGTTCCCGCTGAGATCAGGCCGTAGGGCGGGCGGAGCCAGTGGCAGCCCTCTCCCAAAAGCTCCTCCAGAAACGCCTCGGTCCTCCCCACCTCCTCCGCGATCTCGGTGGGGGACGCCCCTTCCAGACGCACGTGGCTCCAGGTGTGGTTGCCGACCTGATGCCCCTCCGCCCTCATACGCTGTACCAGCTCCGGATTGAGCTGCGCCTGCTCGCCCACCAGGAAAAAGGTGGCGCTGGCACCCCGCGCTCTCAGGCCGTCCAGCAGCCGGTCCGTTGTCCCCTGCCGGGGGCCGTCGTCAAAGGTCAGGGCGATATAGTCCGTCTCCGCTGGGATGTCCGCCGTTCCATCCGCCGGGACCGCCGTCTCGCCGCCGATGCAGGCGGCCAGCACCAGCGCGGCAAACAGCAAAAAAAGCAGCCGTTGTCTCCACATCCGCTTCCATTCCCCCCGTATTTTTCAGAGGTAGTTTGCGCAGGCGGCAGGAAAATAACGCTGTCAAAAATTTGCTTTCCATGACAAAAAACGCGCCGGACGAAGTGTCCGGCGCGGACTGTTTTTCACACGAAGAGGAACAGCAGATTTCCCAAAATATTGATAGCAATGACGGCGAAAACGAGCCAGATGATCACACGCACGGGATTCACTTTGGATGTCTCTCTTGTCTTCTGCCGCCGGCTGGGCTGTATCGGACGGGCTGCCGCTCCCGCGGTGCGCTTCACGCCCTTGGACAGCCCCACGGCCCGCCGTTCCCGGTTCTCCTCATGGAGCTCCTCGTGGACAAAGGAATTTTTGTGGTTCCGCTCATTGATGCCGTCCACCCGGATCACGGAGCCGTCGGCACCGATTTGGACGCTGCTCCTGGGCTGGTTGAAAGCGCCGCACCTGGGGCAAAAATCGTCCTCGTCAAAGTCATACCGCTTTCCGCACTCGTAGCACCGGATCTTTCGCATAGGGCAGCCTCCTCTCCTGATTACGCTTATCATAACACGGTTTTGCCAATTTGAAAAGCCCTTTGCAACGTGCCTAGGTACACATTGCAAAGGGCTTTCCTGATGCGACAGCGCTGAATTACTTCACCAGCTCAATGATGGCCGTCTCCGCAGCGTCGCCGCGACGCACGCCAGTGCGAACGATGCGGGTGTAGCCGCCGTTACGCTCCGTGTAGCTGGGGGCGATCTCCTTGAACAGCTTCTTGCAGACGTCCTCGCGGGTGATGAAGCTCATGGCCTGCCGGTAGGCGGCCAGATCGCTCTTCTTACCGAGCGTGATCATCTTCTCAGCCAGAGGCTTGATCTCCTTGGCGCGGGTGACGGTGGTTTCCATCTTACCGTTGTCCAGGAAATCCGTGACCTGCTGACGCAGCATCGCCATGCGCTGGTCAGTGGTCTTGCCAAGTTTCCGAGTTCCGGGCATTTCGGGTTCCTCCTTATCAGGATTTTGGTCAGCCGGGAGTTCCGGCTCAGTTGTTTTCTTCGTCGGCCAGGTGCAGGCCCATCATGGCCAGCTTATTGATGACCTCTTCCAGGGACTTGCGCCCCAGGTTGCGGACCTTCATCATCTCGTCCTCGGTCTTGGAGATCAGGTCCTCGACGGTGTTGATGTTGGCGCGCTTGAGGCAGTTAAAGCTGCGCACGCTCAGGTCCAGCTCCTCGATGGTCATCTCCAGCACCTTGTCGCGCTGGGCCTCCGCCTTCTCCACCACGGTGGGCTTGCTGCCCACGTTCTCGGAGAGGTCGGTGAACAGCGTGAAGTGGTCGCACAGGATCTTGGCGCCCAGAGACACAGCGTCCCGGGCGGAGATGGTGCCGTCGGTCCAGACCTCCAGCGTCAGCTTGTCAAAGTCGCTGGAAGCGCCCACGCGGGTGGGCTCCACGGTGTAGTTCACCTTGTACACAGGGGTGTAGATGGAGTCCACGGCAATGGTGCCGATGATGTTCTGCTGGGGCTTGTTGCGGTCCGCAGGCACATAGCCGCGGCCATGGGACAGGGTGATCTCCATGTTGAGGGTAGCGCCGTTGTCCAGGGTGGCAATGTGCATCTCGGGGTTCAGGACCTCGACCTCACCGTCGGCCTTGATATCGCCGGCCGTGACCTCGCAGGGACCTACCGCCTCGATATAGACCGTTTTCACGGTCTCGCAGTGCAGCTTGGTCAGGAGGCCCTTCACATTCAAGACGATCTCCGTCACATCTTCCTTCACGCCGGGGATAGTGGAAAACTCATGCTGGACACCGGCGATCTTGATGGTGGTCGGCGCGGTGCCGGGCAAAGAGGAAAGCATAATGCGGCGAAGCGCATTGCCCAGGGTCGTGCCGTACCCGCGCTCCAGCGGCTCCACCACATACTTGCCGTAAGTGACGTCGCCGGGAGTCTCGGTGCAGTCGATCTGGGGCTTTTCAATTTCAATCATGCAGTTACCCTCCTTCATCTTCTCATTGCGGCGATGCAAAGCCGCATGCCGCCGGCAGTTCTTATCATTATTGAGGGTATCCTCCGATTACTTGGAGTACAACTCAACGATGAGGTGCTCCTCCACGGGAACATCAATGTCCTCGCGGGCGGGAAGACGGGTCACGGTGCCCTTCAGAGCGTTCTTCTCGCGCTCCATCCAGGGGGGCAGCAGGAACATAGGGGCGTCCTGACCGACCAGGCGCTTGAAGACCTCGGAGGAACGGCTGCTCTCAGCCACCTCGATGACATCGCCGGCCTTGATCAGATAGGAGGGAATGTTGACCTTCTTGCCGTTGACGGTGAAATGGGCGTGGCTCACCAACTGGCGGGCCTGACGGCGGGTCATGGCGAAGCCCATGCGGTACACGACGTTGTCCAGACGGCGCTCCACCAGGATCAGCAGGTTGTCGCCGGTCTTGCCGGGGGCGGCGGCGGCCATCTCATAGTAGTCGTGGAACTGCTTCTCGAGAATACCATAGATAAACTTGACCTTCTGCTTCTCGTTCAGCTGGATGCCATATTCGCTCTTCTTCTTTCTCATCTGGCCGCCGGGATTGCGATTGGTCTCCTTCTTCGCATAGCCCATGACGGCAGGAGAAATGCCCAGAGCCTTGCAGCGCTTGGCGATCGGCTGCATATTTCTTGCCATATTGCTTGTTACCTCCTCTTTCGATTACACGCGGCGGCGCTTCGGGGGCCGGCAGCCATTGTGGGGGATGGGAGTGACATCCTTGATCATGGTCACTTCCAGGCCCACGGCCTGCAGGGCACGGATCGCAGCCTCACGGCCCTGGCCGGGGCCCTTGACGAAGACCTCGACGGTCTTCAGGCCATGCTCCATGGCGGCGCGGGCGGCGGTCTCAGCCGCGGTCTGGGCCGCGAAGGGAGTGGACTTCTTGCTGCCACGGAAGCCGAGGCCGCCGGAGGAAGCCCAGGACAGGGCGTTACCCTGGGAATCGGTAACAGTCACCATGGTGTTGTTGAAGGAAGAACGGATATGGACCTGGCCACGCTCGACGTTCTTCTTCTCACGGCGGCGGCGGATAACCTTCTTGCCGCTAGCTTTTGCAGTTGCCATTTCTGTTCTCCCTCCTTACTTCTTCTTGTTGGCAATGGTCTTCTTGGGACCCTTGCGGGTTCTTGCGTTGGTCTTGCTGCGCTGGCCGCGGACGGGCAGGCCCTTGCGGTGCCGGATGCCGCGATAGCAGCCGATCTCGCTCAGGCGCTTGATGTCCAGGGCGGTCTGGCGGCGCAGGTCGCCTTCGACGGTATAGGCGTCGATGGCGTCACGGAGCTTCTGCTCCTCGGCGTCGGTCAGATCCTTCACGCGGGTGTCGGGGTTGATGCCCGTCTGCGCCAGGATGTCCTTGGCGCTCTTTCTGCCAATGCCGTAGATATAGGTGAGGCCGATCTCGATACGCTTATCCTTCGGCAGGTCAATACCGGCAATACGTGCCATACTTTTAAAGCACCTCCAATTAAATGTTAGCCCTGTCTCTGCTTATGCTTGGGGTTCTCGCAAATGACCATGACACGGCCTTTGCGGCGAATGACCTTGCACTTTTCGCACATGGGCTTCACGGACGGTCTTACTTTCATAGTTCTAAACCATTCCTTTCAGCGGTTTGTGTCATTTACTGTCGCCTGACGCTTACTTGCTGCGCCAGGTGATCCGGCCGCGGGTCAGATCATACGGGGACATCTCCACCGTGACCTTGTCGCCGGGCAGAATCCTGATGAAATTCATTCTGAGTTTTCCGGAAATATGTGCTAGGATCGTGTGTCCATTTCCAATGTCAACCTGGAACGTCGTGTTGGGCAGGGCCTCCACCACAACACCTTCCACTTCGATCATATCGGATTTTGCCAAACGTTATCCCTCCTGGTCCGGCTGGACTTCCCCACGGTAGCCCGCGAGGGTCCTGCGAAGTTCACTGTTGGTGATTTTCTCTTCGCTCTTGATCTTTTCGGAAAGGCGGGTCTCATCCGCGGCCACAAACAGCACGTGTCTGCGCTTTTTGCGCTTGGGCGATTCCACTTTCCTGGATTTCCCGTCTGCCAGCAGGAGGTACTCCCCCTCCACCGCGAGGACGACGAAGAGCTTGCCCTTGTCCCTGCCGGCATCGGATCGGACGATATTTGATTTTGCAATTTCCATACGCTTCTTCTTACCCGTCAAATGGCGGGAGCCGTCAAGATCTCGGGCTCTCCATCGGTAATCAGGATCGTATTCTCATAGTGGGCCGCCCACTTGCCGTCCAGCGTCTTGACGGTCCAGCCGTCAGGCATCTGCTTGATGGCGGCGGTGCCGGCGTTCACCATGGGTTCGATTGCAAGGGTCATGCCTCGCAGAAGCCGCGGTCCCCGGCCGGGATGGCCGTAGTTGGGGATCTCGGGCGCCTCGTGCATCTGGGTGCCGACGCCGTGGCCGACATACTCCCGGACGATGGAGTACCCGTGGCTCTCCACATAGGTTTGGATGGCTGCGGAAATATCAAACAACCGGTGGCCTTCCTTTGCGTTTTTGATCCCCTCGAAAAAGCTCTGCCTGGTCACGTCGATCAGATCCTGAGCCTCGGGAGAGATCTTGCCGCAGGCGAAGGTCGCCGCGCAGTCGCCGTGGAACCCTCCAATGTACGCCCCCACGTCCACGCTGACGATATCGCCCTCCCGCAGCACCCGTTTGCCGGGGATGCCGTGGATGATCTCGTCGTTGACGCTGACGCAGGCGCTGGCCGGATAGCCGTTATAGTGGAGGAAGGACGGGACCGCGCCCTGTTTGCGGATGAAATGCTCCACCGCGCTGTCGATCTCCTGGGTTGTTACGCCGGGTCTTACCATTTCCCCTGCCAAAGCACGGGCAGCCGCGGTAATTTTACCGGCCCGGCGCATCAAGTCGATCTCATGGGAGGATTTGAGCGTGATCATCTGCTCATCTCCCCAGCACGCGGAGGATGGCCTGAGAGGTCTCCGCCACAGAGGGCTGATTTTCCACAGTTTTCAGGAGGCCGCGCTTGGCGTAAAAGTCCTTCAGGGGCTCGGTCTCCTTATGATAGACCTCGAGCCGCGCCTTGACGGTCTCGGGGGCATCATCTTTGCGCTGGACCAGCTTGCCGCCGCACTTGTCGCACACGCCCGCGACCTTGGGAGGGACGGCCACCAGGTGGTAGCTGCCTCCGCAGGACTCGCAGACACGGCGGCCGCTCATGCGCTCCATGATGGTCTCGTCGGAGATCTCGATGGAGACAACGGCGTCAAATACGATCCCGGCTTTCTCCATGGCCTCGGCCTGGGCGATGGTACGGGGCACGCCGTCCAGGATATAACCGTTGGCGCAGTCCGCCTCCGCCACCCGCTCGGTGATGATGCCGATGATGACCTCATCGGGCACCAGCTTGCCCGCGTCCATGAAGGACTTGGCCTTCATGCCGGTGGGCGTGCCGTTCTTGATGGCGGCGCGGAGGATGTTGCCGGTGGAGATGGTGGGGATGCCCAGCTCTTTACACAGGATATCGGCCTGTGTGCCCTTGCCGGCGCCGGGAGCGCCCAACAGGATCAATTTCATAAAACGCCTCTCTTATTCCAGGAAGCCCTTGTACTGACGCATCAGCATCTGGGACTCCAAAGCCTTGACGGTCTCCAGCGCCACGCCCACGACGATGATGACGGAGGTGCCGCCGATCGCCACGGAGCTGTTGCTGATGACCTTGCCGACCAGCAGGGGGCAGATCGCCACGATGCCCAGATAGATGGCGCCGAACAGGGTGATCTTGTTCAGAACCTTCTTGATAAAGTCCACAGTGGGCTTACCGGGACGGAAGCCCGGGATAAAGCCGCCCTGCTTCTTCAGGTTGTTGGCGATCTCAACGGGGTTGAACTGGATGCTGGAATAGAAATAGCTGAAGCCAATGATCATGATGAAGTAGACGATCATATAGAGAACGGACTTCGTGTCAATGGCGTCATAAATGCTGCGGGACAGGGTGTCCTCGGCGGGAGTGCCGATGAAGCTCCAGATGGTGATGGGCAGAGACGCGATGCTCTGGGCGAAGATGATGGGCAGAACGCCGGACATATTCACCTTCATGGGCAGGTTTGTGCTCTGGCCGCCGTACATCTTGCGGCCCACCTGGCGCTTGGCGTACTGCACGGGGATGCGGCGCTCGGCGTCGTTGATGAACACGATGAACACGATCAGGGCCAGCATGCCGACGATCAGCAGGATAATCGCCCAGGGGGCGATCTGGCTGTTCATGGCATTCTCCGCCAGCTGCTGGGCAGTGGTGGAGGAATAGCCGGCAGCGGTATAGCTGGACACCAGGCTGTCCATGGTGATGGTGCCGTTCTGGACGCCAGACCAGGTCCGAACGCCCTCGATCATACCCTGGATCATGCTGGGCACGCGGGACAGGATGCCCGCGAACAGGATGATGGAGATGCCGTTGCCCACGCCGAACTCAGTGACCTGCTCGCCCATCCACATCACGAAGGAGGAACCGGCGATCAGGGTCACGATGATGACCAGGGCGGGCCAGATACCGTCAGCGCCGGTGGCCAGCAGGCTGTATCGCTTCATCATGAAGTAGTAGCCCACAGCCTGCAGGATGGCGATGGCCACGGTGGCGTAGCGGGTGATGGCCTGGATCTTCTTCCGGCCCTCTTCGCCGCCATCCTTCGCCAGCCGCTCCAGATAGGGGATGGCGACGGTCAGCAGCTGGATGATGATGGAGCTGTTGATATAGGGCTGGATGCTCAGCGCGAAGACGGTAGCCATGGAGAAAGCGCCGCCGCTCATGGCGTTGAGCAGGCCGAAGTAGGTGGTCCCCATGCTGTCCAGCTGCGCTTTCAGCGCGGTGGTGTTGATATAGGGAACGGTGATGGCGTTGCCGATCCGGAAGATCAGCAGAATGAGGAGAGTAAAGATGATCTTTTTCCGCAGCTCAGGGATTCCCCACGCCTTGCGAATCGTTTGGATCACGTTACATCACCTCTGCCTTTCCGCCGGCCGCCTCGATAGCCTCCTTGGCAGACGCGGAGAATGCAGAAGCCTTGACGGTGACCTTCTTGGCAACCTTGCCGTTGCCCAGGACCTTGTAGCCATACTCGCACTTGGAGAGGATGCCCTTGGCCAGCAGCGCCTCGGCGGTGACGGTGTCGCCGTCCTCGAAAGCGTTCAGAGCGCTCAGGTTGATGATCTCCAGGGGCTTGGCGAAAATGTTGTTGAAGCCGCGCTTGGGGATGCGGCGGGCCAGAGGCATCTGGCCGCCCTCAAAGCCAATGCGGACCTTGCCGCCGCTGCGGGCCTTCTGGCCCTTGTGGCCGCGGCCGCCGGTCTTGCCGTTGCCGGAGCCGGCACCCCGGCCCTTGCGGTAAGCCTGACGGACGGAGCCCTCGGCGGGAGACAGTTCGCTCAATTTCATAATTCCGTGCCTCCTTACTTCTCTTCCGTGACCTGCAGCAGATAGCCGATCTTGGCGATCTTACCGCGGGTCTGATCGTTGTCGGGCTGCACGGTGACATCACCGATCTTGCGCAGACCCAGGGAATGAGCGGTCAGAATCTGCTTTTCCAGACGACCGTTCAGGCTCTTGACGAGCTTAATATTTAAGTTTGCCATGTTCAGCGCCTCCTTAACCCACGATTTCTTCGACGCTCTTGCCGCGGATGCGGGCGACCTCCTCGGGGCCACGCATATTCTTCAGGCCCTGGAAAGCGGCGGCGACGACGTTGTTGGGGTTGTTGGAACGCAGGCTCTTGGCACGGATGTCCTTGATGCCCGCGGCCTCGACGACGGCACGGACAGCGCCGCCGGCGATCACGCCGGTACCGGGGGCGGCGGGCTTCAGCAGCACGCGGCCGGCGCCGGCCTCACCGATGGTCTCGTGGGGGATGGTGGTCCCGGCGGTGGTCACGGTGATCATGTTCTTCTTGGCGGCCTCGATGCCCTTGCGGATAGCCTCGGGGACCTCGGCGGCCTTGCCCAGGCCGTAGCCGACCCTGCCCTTCCCGTCGCCAACGACGACCAGGGCGGAGAATTTCATAACACGGCCGCCCTTCACGGTCTTGGAGACCCGGTTCAGGTACACGACCTTCTCGATATATTCGCTCTGTTCTCTTTCAAATCTAGGCATGTTGTCGTTCCTCCTCCCTTAGAATTTCAGGCCGCCTTCGCGGGCGCCCTCGGCCAGGGCCTGCACGCGGCCGTGGTACAGATAGCCGCCGCGGTCAAACACGACAGTCTCGATACCCTTGGCCTTGGCGCGCTCGGCGACCAGCTTGCCAACGGCGGTGGCAGCGGCGACGTTGCCGCCGTAACCCTCGATGGCCTTGTCCAGGGAGGAAGCGGAAGCCAGGGTCACGCCGTTGACATCGTCGATGATCTGGGCGTAGATGTTGGCCTCGCTGCGGAACACATTCAGACGCGGCATCTCAGGGGTGCCGGAGATCTTGGCGCGCACGCGCTTGTGGCGCTTGAGGCGCTGGGCGTTGGTATTCGGTCTCTTAATCATATCGGCACACCTCCTTACTTCTTAGCGCCGGTCTTGCCGACCTTGCGACGGATCACTTCGTCGGCATACTTGATGCCCTTGCCCTTATAAGGCTCGGGAGGACGCTTCTCGCGGACCTCGGCAGCAAACTGGCCGACAGCCTGCTTGTCGCATCCATGAATGATGATTTTATTGGGACCCGGAACCTCAATGGTGATGCCCGGAATCTCAGGAACGATCACCTGGTGGGAATAGCCAAGGTTCATGACCAGATTGGTGCCTTCCTTGGCAACACGGTAACCGACGCCGTTGACGTCCAGCTCCTTCTTGAAGCCCTCGGTAACACCGATGACCATGTTGTGGAGCAGGGTGCGGGTCAGGCCGTGAACGCTGCGATGCAGCTTATCGTCGGAAGGACGTTCCACGGTGATCGTCGTACCTTCCTGCTTAATGATCATCTCAGGCCGCAGGCTCTGAGTCAGTTCGCCCTTAGGTCCCTTGACGGTGACCACATTGCCCTCAGCAACGTTCACGGTAACACCGGCGGGAACGGTAATGGGCATTCTACCAATTCGAGACATTGTTCGATACCCTCCTTACCAGACGAATGCCAGGACTTCGCCGCCAACGTGAGCTGCACGAGCAGCCTTGTCGGTCATGACGCCCTTGGACGTAGAGATGATGGCGATACCCAGGCCGCGGAGCACGCGGGGCAGCTCGTCGGCGCCCACGTAAACACGGAGACCGGGCTTGGACACACGGCGGAGACCGGTGATGACCTTCTCCTTGCCGGCGTTGTACTTCAGCGTGATGTGGATCATGCCCTGCAGGCCGTCATCCTCCACGGTGAAGCTCTTGATGTAGCCCTCATCCAGCAGGATCTGAGCAATGCTCTTCTTCATGTTGGAAGCGGGGACATCCACGGTTTCATGCTTGGCGTTGTTTGCGTTGCGGACGCGGGTCAGCATATCCGCAACAGGATCGGTGATATGCATGGATTGTTCCTCCTATTTATAGAGTTGCGGTCTGTGACCGCTTCGGCAGCGAGGTATCATGGCCAATGGAGCAGTCCGCTCGCGCGTGGTGCACAATTGGTCATGACCTTTCGCCATCCGTATTAACAAGGTCCCATATCAAAGACCTTTGTTAAAGAAAATAAGTGCCAGGCTCCAAAAACACTTCTGAACATGGCGCAATGGGTGCATTTCCTCAGAAATGCCCCATTTTTCAGCATACCAGACAAATTTTAATTCGTCAAGTCTTTTTGCTGCGCCATTTTCATTTTTTTTAGAAAGAAGCCTTACGCACGCCGGGGATCTCGCCCTTGTAAGCCAGCTCACGGAAGCAGATACGGCAGACACCGTAGTTCCGGAGATAGGCGTGGGGACGGCCGCACAGCTTGCAGCGGTTGTACTTGCGGGTGGAGAACTTAGCAGGACGGGCCTGCTTGATCTTCATAGAAGTCTTTGCCATTACTGTCTTCCTCCTTAGCGGGCGAAGGGAGCGCCAACCTGCTGCAGCAGGGCGCGGCCTTCTTCATCGGTCTTAGCGGTGGTGACAATGATGATGTCCATGCCGCGGATCTTGTCGATCTTATCGTACTCGATCTCGGGGAAGATCAGCTGCTCCTTGATGCCCATGGCATAGTTGCCGCGGCCATCGAAAGCGTTGGGGTTGATGCCCTGGAAGTCACGGACACGGGGCAGAGCCACGTTGAACAGACGATCCAGGAATTCCCACATCTTGTCGCCGCGGAGGGTGACCTTGGCGCCGATGGGCATCTCCTCACGGAGCTTGAAGTTTGCAATGGACTTGCGAGCACGGGTGACAACAGCCTTCTGGCCGGTGATCTTACCCAGATCGCCCACAACATTGTCCAGCACCTTCGCGTTTTCACGAGCCTCGCCGCAGCCCACGTTGATAACGACCTTGTCGATCTTGGGGATCTGCATGACGGACTTGTAACCGAACTGCTTCATCAGAGCGGGAGCAACTTCGGCTTTATACTGTTCCTTCAATCTTGCCATTTGTTATCTCGCTCCTTTCTTACAGTTCCGCACCGCAGTGCTTGCACACGCGGATCTTCTTGTCGCCCTCGATCTTGTGAGCAACGCGGGTACCCTTGTTGCACTTGGGGCAGACAATCTGCACCTTGCAGGCGGCGATGGCAGCCTCGCGCTTGACGATGCCGCCCTCCTCGCCCTGACGGCGGGGCTTGACGTGGCAGGTCACCATGTTGATGCCCTCCACAACGACCTTCAGGGAGCCGGGGACGGTGCCCAGCACCTTGCCCTGCTTGCCCTTGTCCTTACCGGACAGGACGACAACGGTATCGCCCTTCTTGATGTTCATAGCCATTACGCTGCCCTCCTCAAATCACTTCGGGAGCGAGGGACAGGATCTTCATGTAATCCTTGTCGCGCAGCTCACGAGCCACAGGCCCAAAGATACGGGTACCTCTGGGGTTCTTGTCGTCCTTGATCAGGACGGCGGCGTTGTCATCGAAGCGGACATAGGTGCCGTCGGCACGACGGACGCCCTTGGCGCTGCGGACGATGACGGCCTTGACGACCTCGCCCTTTTTCACAGTGCCGCCGGGGGTGGACTTGCGGACGGACGCGACGATGACATCGCCGATGTTGCCGAACTTCCGCGTGGAGCCGCCCAGAACACGGATGCACTTGATCTCCTTGGCGCCGGTATTATCGGCGACTTTCAGAAAAGTTTCCTGCTGAATCATAACTCGGCACCTCCTTACTTCGCTTTTTCAATGATCTCGACCACGCGCCAGCGCTTGTCGTGAGACAGGGGGCGGGTCTCCATCACCTTGACCTTATCGCCGATGCCGCAGGCGTTCTGCTCGTCATGGGCCTTCAGCTTATAGGTGCGGCCGACGATCTTCTTGTACAGAGGATGGGCCACGCGGTCCTCGATGGCGACGACCACGGTCTTGTCCATCTTGTCGGAAACGACCTTGCCGACGCGGACCTTACGGGAGGAAGTTCTCTTCTCTTCGTTCATTTTCGTTTCCCTCCTTCTCACTGCTTATCGGAAGCGGAGAGCTCCGCCAGCACGGTCTTGACTCGGGCAATATCGTGCTTGATCTCCCGGATCTTCACGGGATTGTCCAGCTGATTGGTGGCATGCTGCATACGCAGATAGAACAGGTCCTTCTTCAGGCCCGCCAGCTTCTCATTCAGCTGCTCAGGGGTCATCTTACGGATTTCACTTGCCTTCATCTTACTCACCTGCTTCCTCGGTGCGGGCGATTACCTTCGTCTTGATGGGCAGCTTGTGGCTGGCCAGACGGAGCGCCTCGCGGGCAACTTCTTCGGACACGCCGGCGATCTCAAACATGACACGGCCGGGCTTCACGACGGCGACCCAGTACTCGGGGTTGCCTTTACCGGAACCCATACGGGAGTCGGCGGCTCTCATGGTAACGGACTTGTCGGGGAAGATCTTGATCCAGACCTGGCCGCCACGCTTGGTGTAACGGGTCATGGCGACACGGGCCGCCTCGATCTGGTTGCTCTTGATCCAGCCGGGCTCTTCAGCCACCAGGCCCCACTCGCCGTAAGCGACGGTGTTGCCGCGGCTGGCCTTGCCGGTCATGCGGCCACGCTGCATGCGGCGGAACTTCACTCTCTTGGGCATTAACATTACTGGGCTCCTCCTTCCTTAGCGGGGGCTGCGGGAGCAGCCGGACGGCCGGGATTGCTGGTGCGGTTGAAACCACCCTGGGGACGGCCCTGGCCGCCGCGGTTGAAGCCGCCCTGACGGTCGCGGTTGAAGCCGCCGCCCTGGCCCTGGCGGTCACGGTTGAAGCCGCCCCGGCGGTCGCCGTCACGGCGGGGACGACGCTCACGGCGCTCCTGATAGGGCTTGGAGGTGTCCATCGTGCGGGGGGTGGTGCGCAGGGTCTGGGAGAGGACCTCGCCCTTGTAGATCCACACCTTCACGCCGATGCGGCCGAAGGTGGTGGCGGCCTCCGCGAAGCCGTACTCGATGTCGGCGCGGATGGTCTGCAGGGGGATGGTGCCCTCGTGATAGTGCTCGACGCCGGCGATCTCGCGGCCGCCCAGACGTCCGGAGCAGCAGCACTTGATACCCTTGGCGCCGGCGCGCATGGCGCGGGCCATGGCGTTCTTCATGGCGCGGCGGTGGGAGATGCGCTTCTCCAGCTGCTGGGCGATGTTCTCAGCCACCAGCTGGGCGTTCATGTCGGGGTTGCGGACCTCGACGATGTTCAGCTTGACCTTCTTGCCGATCATCTTCTCCACGGCCAGACGGTACTGCTCGATCTGCTCGCCGCCCTTGCCGATGACGACGCCGGGACGGGCGCAGTGCAGGAAGACGGTGACGGTATCGGCGCTGCGCTCGATCTCGATCTTGGGCACGCCGGCGCCGTACAGGGTCTTCTTCAGGTACTTGCGGATCTTCTGATCCTCGACGATCAGATCGCCGACTTTCTCTTCACTGGCATACCAACGGGAATCCCAGTCTTTGATGACGCCCACGCGCAGGCCGTGGGGATTAACTTTCTGTCCCATAAACTGTTCTCCTCCCTCTTATGCCTTTTCCGTCACAGTCAGGGTGACGTGAGAAGTGCGCTTGTTGATACGGTAGGCGCGGCCCTGGGCCCGGGGCATCATCCGCTTCAGGATGGGGCCGGGGGTGGCGAAGACCTCGGACACCACCAGCTTGGCGGGGTCCATGCCGAAGTTGTTCTCGGCGTTGGCCACGGCGGACTTCAGGAGCTTCATCAGAGGCTCGGAAGCGGCCTTGGGGGTCTGCATCAGGATGGCCATGGCGGTGCCGGCATCCTTGCCGCGGATCAGATCGCAGACGATCTGGACCTTGCGGGGAGCGATGCGGACATAGCGCAGGTACGCTTTCGCTTCTTTCTTTTCCATGTTCAGCATCCTCCTTCAATTAAGAATCTTTCCTGTGGCCGCGGAAGGTGCGGGTGGGCGCGAACTCACCCAGCTTGTGGCCGACCATATCCTCCTGGATATAGACGGGCACGTGCTTGCGGCCATCGTGGACGGCGATGGTGTGGCCGACGAAGGCGGGGAAGATGGTGGAGCTGCGGCTCCAGGTCTTCAGCACGTTCTTCTCGCCCTTGGCGTTCATCTCTTCGACCCGCTTCAGCAGCTCAGGGGCAACATACGGGCCTTTTTTGATAGATCTGCTCATATTCTCTTGCC
>OIYT01000746.1_pt1 | contig 27909 bp, 31 predicted proteins | sample 1588201 | NCBI WGS metagenome assembly OIYT01 (sample SAMN03283260) | human gut metagenome | biome: human-associated habitat; material: feces | host: Homo sapiens | place: USA | collected 2013
CCCAGCTCACCGGCGAGGTGGTGCGGACGGTGACGGAGCTGGTCCTGCGCCACCGCTACGTTCTGCTGGACCTGCCCTTCGGCGGGGAGGAGCTGTGCCGCCAGCTGCGGCGGGAGTATGGGGTGTCGCTGCTGTTGGGGCCGTCAAAGGACCAGCTGGAGGGGGCGGAGGCCCTGGTGCTGTTCGACCGGCGAACGGACCTGTCCCTCCGCAATCCGGCGGTGCTGCCGCTGTACGACGAGGCGGCGCCTCTGCCGCCCCTGGCCCTGCCCCCGGCGCTGGAGGAGAAGCTGCCGGAGGGCGCCGGCCGTCCCCAGCTGCTGGCGGCGCTCCGGGAGACCGGAGCGCTCCGGCCTGGACAGATCACCATCGGCGGAGCGGTCGGTCCCCGGACTTGACATTCTGAAATCCAGCCACTATAATACTACTCTGACATAATATAGAATAAGTATATCCCACGCAAAAAATGCAGAAAGGAATATGCCGATATGGAAAAAGAATACAAAATGAGCGCGGCCCGCGCCCAGGAGCTGCAAGAGGAATTGAACTATCTGAAGACCACCCGTTCCGACGAGGTGGCCGAGCAGATCAAGGTCGCCCGGGGTTTCGGAGACCTCAGCGAGAACAGCGAGTACGACGAGGCCAAGAACGAGCAGGGCAAGCTGTACTCCCGCATTGCCGAGCTGGAGGAAGTGCTCCAGCATGTGGTGATCGTGGACGAGAGCAACGCTCCCACCAACGAGGTGACCATCGGCTGCACCGTGACCGTGGCGGACGTCAGCGGCAAGGAGCTGCCCGGCTACAAGATCGTGGGCTCTCAGGAGGCCGATCCCATGCACGGGATCATCTCCGAGGAGTCCCCCTTCGGCAGGGCCCTGCTGGGCGCCAAGGAGGGCGACACTGTCACCGTGGAGGCCCCCAGCGGCGCCATCGTATACACGGTGCGCAAGATCGAGCGCTAAGGAGAAACAGACATGTCTGAACAGAAGAACAATCAGCAGGCCCAGCCCGAGCAGGATCTGAGCCAGCAGACCAAGGTCCGCCGGGAGAAGTTGGCGGCCCTCCAGGCCGAGGGCCAGGACCCCTTCCGCCAGACCCGCTTTGACTGGGACGCCACCTCGGCGCAGATCAAGGACAACTTCGACGCCATGGAGGGCAAGGCCGTCAAGGTGGCGGGCCGCCTGATGAGCAAGCGCGGCATGGGCAAGGTCAGCTTCTGCGACCTCCAGGACCGGGACGGCCGCATCCAGCTGTATGCCCGCCAGGACGAGATGGACGAAGCGGTCTATAAGAAGTTCAAGAAATACGACATCGGCGACATCGTGGGCGTGGAGGGCGAGGTCTTCCGCACCCAGCGGGGCGAGATGAGCGTCCGGGCGAAAAACATCATCCTGCTGAGCAAGTCCCTGCTGCCCCTGCCGGAGAAGTTCCACGGCCTTCAGGACAAGGAGCTGCGCTTCCGCCAGCGGTATGTGGACCTGATGGTAAACCCCGAGGTGAAGCGGAACTTTGTTATCCGCTCTCAGTTTATCAAGTTCATGCGGGACTACCTGGACAACATGGGCTATATCGAGGTGGAGACCCCGGTGCTGAACACCATCGCCGGCGGCGCCGCCGCCCGGCCCTTCATCACCCACCACAACACCCTGGACATCGACATGTACATGCGCATCGCCACGGAGCTGCCCCTGAAGCGGCTGATCGTGGGCGGCATGGACCGGGTGTATGAGATCGGCCGCATCTTCCGCAACGAGGGCATGGACCCCAAGCACAATCCGGAGTTCACCACGGTGGAGCTGTACCAGGCTTACACCGATTTCCACGGCATGATGGACATCGCGGAGGGCATCATCTCCGGCGCGGCCCGGAAGATCCTGGGCACCTATCAGGTGGAGTGGATGGGCGAGCAGATCGACCTGACCCCCGGCTGGCGCCGATTGACCATGGTGGATGCGGTCAGGGAATATGTGGGTGTTGATTTCGGCACCATCACTGACGACGCGGAGGCTGTCGCCGCCGCCAAAGCCATCGGCGTGGAGTTGGCGGAGGCCTCGGAAAAGACCTGGGGCAACGCCCTGTACGCCTGCTTTGACCAGCGGGTGGAGGAGAAGCTGATCCAGCCCACCTTCATCACCATGTACCCCGTGGAGGTCAGCCCCCTGACCAAGCGCAGCCCCGCCAATCCCCGGCTGACGGAGCGGTTTGAGCTGTTCGTCTGCCACAGCGAGCTGGCCAACGCCTACTCCGAGCTGAACGACCCCATCGACCAGCGCCAGCGCTTTGAAAAGCAGGTGGAGCAGCGGGAGCGGGGCGACGACGAGACGGAGATGCTGGACGAGGATTTCCTGAACGCCCTGGAGTACGGTATGCCTCCCACCGGCGGCATGGGTATGGGCATTGACCGCTGCGTCATGCTGCTGACCGGCGCCGACACCATCCGGGAGGTCATCCTGTTCCCCACCATGAAGCCCTTCTAAAATTTGACTTCAAAAAACGTTGGAAATCCCCCATGTTTCTTAAAAATAGGGGGGGTTCACAATAAAAAAGTTGTGGATTTTTTGGGCTAATTTTGCGTTACCCCATTTTACCCCAAATCTTACCCCATTTCATTTATATTGCTATTTGATAGAAGTGAAGTAAACTACTGATAAGACAGTATTTTATCTAGTTGCTCGTAATATATAAGATAAATACAGTATATTGAGATTGATTTAAAATTTTATTATAGCATATTTATTAAAAAATTCAAGTCTGCAAATTAATGATTTTGTTGTGTTACAATATTATACAACTATCTTTAATTTATTGTATAAGTCAAAATGGTCTGCAGAGACATAGAATAAGCAGGGAGAATTGAAGATGATTTCAACACAAAGAATTGTTCTAGAAAAGGCTGATGATTTCGACAAGCTTTTAGATACAATTCCCAATTCTCATATTGACACTTATGTTATAGATGATTTGAAGAAATTTCTTGGCAATCGTTGCAAAGTTATTTTAGTGGAGTACCCCTATTACGAAAGTGACTATTTAAGCAATTATTATATATTTTATTCCAAGAAGCTACAAAAATTCCCTAAAAGTAGTTATAGATTAATGTTTTTTTCGGACAGAGATGCATCGGATTTAATGGGGTATATGGCACTTCGTCCTACATATGAAGGTACCCGTTGTGGACGCACATATATAGAGCCACAATATCTTACGTCTAAGTCGGCGAATCTTATATTATCAGACTGCAAAATCCATTTTAAAGCGGGTGAAGCTGTTTTACGTGTGTTTCCCCATATGAGGCAAGAAGGTGATGTAGCTGTTTGCGCTCATGTGGCGCTCTGGTCTGTGGTGAGGAGTTTCACAAATCGATTCCATAAATATCCAGAAATTAGATTGGGACAATTAGTTGAGATGATCCAACCACAGGCAGAGCGTTTAACACCATCTAGAGGATTAACCCCCACTCAAATATCAGATGTTCTTTTGAAACTTGGATTTTCACCGATTATTCGGGGCAAATCTGATCGAAATTTTATTGATGAGATTTGTAGTTATATTGAGTCAGGTATCCCAGTCATTGGATTTATGCCTGAGTTAGAACATGCTATTACTATAATAGGATGTGGAGAACCTGTAAGAGGACTTGTGTGTTCTAATCGATTGACCGCTAATAACTATGAAATGTTTATAGATAAAAATGGGCATACTTATCAAACAAATGTGATTATAGCATCTAAGTTCATAAAGTTTTTGATAATTAACGATGATAACCAATTGCCATACAGGGTATTAGATAAAGTTATTGGTGAGAGTGAGGTCAAATATTCTTTAGAGGCCGTTAAATGTGCTGTGGTTCCACTTTATTCAGGTATTCAACTAGTATATAATGATGTAAAAACAGCTTTTTTGGCATTAGTGACAGATGGAATTTATGACTGGATGAGTTCAAACAAATTAATTACCCGCATTTTTCTAACATCAGCTAATACCTATCGAGAATATGTAAATGAAAATAGTACAGCATTTGGCTCTGATCTTAGCAGCATTTTAATAAACCTAGAAATGTCAAAATTTGTGTGGTGTGTAGAGGTTTCAAGACCTGATGCTTATGTCGAAGGTAGAATTGAAGCAATTGTATTGGTTGACTCTACTAGTGCAACAACAAACAAGAGCCCGTTTTTACTGATAACGAAAGAGAATCAAGTCGATTATTGCGATGATGGAAAGCCGGTTTCTTACCCTTGGAATGCACCTCTTGATGTTCCTGCCTTTCATCATAATCTTCAGGAGGTGATTCCGTTTGGCGAAGATTAAGTATAATAGAACTAAAGGGATTGTAACTGTGATTAAAAAATCAAAAAAAGTTTCTTCTGTTGCAGGAGAAAGTTATGAAAAGTTACACCCGTATATCTATCGTGAAATTCAGAAAAAAAACAGGGAATACACAATAGCGATTCGTCAGGCAGGAAACATTCAAATTAATGGTGATATCTCATATGGACGGTTAGAGCCGAAAATTGAGAGCGCTATTGATGAAATGAAATGCTTATGTGAAAACGCAGATATTCCTTATTTATTTGATGAGAACAGAATTGATATATTTAGAGATGTTTTCCCGCTTTGTTTAACTGTATCAGAGGAATTAGTACCTAAAGCTCAAAAGATCAGATTAGAAGGCAATAAAGCAGTTTCAACGAAGTTAAGCAATATACTTTTCCATCCGCTTAGCATGTTGGAGTTATTATGCAATTCTATGCTTTTGAACCAACAATTCCAAGAAAGTACTGTTATATCGATTATTACAAGTGTTGTTTTGCTCGTTTGTCAAATTTATAACGGTACAACAGTTGAGTTAGATCAAACATGCGCAAAGGTATTACTTTATCTCTATCAATCAGGATATTCAACTTTGGGAATGGATGAAGAAAAGCTAATTGGAGCAATTATAAAGGATGATGACCAACTCACCCGAAATGAAATTTCACATGCCATTACAACTCTCGAAAAGTATCACTGTGTTAGCATTGAGAACGGAAAGGTATGCCTTATAGAAACAATAGGTTAATTACTTGTATAGCAAGTTCAAGCCCACCACACTAATTGTGTGGTGGGCTTGAATTATGAGATTCTCTTAAGAAAATTTTTGTACAACTTTATATTTTTCTACAAGTGCTGAAATTAGTGCGATGGTTTCGTCATCCAATCCAGACACATCAATAACCTTTGGTGTATCCACACATACCAGATAATCCACACTGACACCAAACAACCGGGATAGCCGGATCAGCACTTCAATAGAGGGAGCCTTGCTGGCCGTTTCGTAGGCACTAATCATAGCCTTAGAAACACCAATGCGGTTGGCGACTTGAAGCTGAGTAAGTCCTCTGGTCTCACGCAACATTTTTAACTTTTCAGAGCAGTCAACCATAAGCATCCCCCTTTTCACTTTTAGTTTACCAAAAGTAAAAATCCTTATAGGAGATTTTAAAACAACTAAAAGTTGACTGAATGAAAAAATAATGGTATAATTTTAGCAGTGTATTGAGAAAAGCGGGGAGGGCTATAAGTTGACAGATATCAATCAAGAACAGATTGTGAAACAATTGAGAGAAGACCTCGAAAAAGAAAGAAAAACGCAGCGCAAAATGGTTTTCATAGCGGCTACTTTATCTTTTATAGCTATTTCCAGCTTTATATTTGATGCAATTCTTTTAGGTTTACTATTTACGTTGCCGGCGGGTGTTATCTGGTATCTAATATATTTGTGCAGAGGGTCGGTTGGACGTTTTGAAAAAGAACTCCATGTAGCAGAAACGGATATGGAGCAATACCAGAGGATATTGAAAAATCGCACTATTGATGCAAATGCTCAATTGAGACAAGCACAAGCTATAAATGAAGCGATTCACCCAACTTGTCCAAAGTGTGGAAGCCATAGTACAAAAAAGATTACTACCCTTGACAGAAGCGTTTCAGTCGCAGCAGCTGGATTGGCTTCTTCAAAAATAGGAAAGCAGTTTGAATGTAAGGACTGCAAATACAAATGGTGAATTAAATGCTATCAGGCAACAGATGAAAAAGGAATCATAAAGAAAGATCTCTCCAGACCATAGTTTGGAGAGATTCTTTTTGTCCTTAATCAGATTTGACAAATCACAGAGGTTGGGATATGATATACAAAATATGGGGAAAGCGGGTGCACATGGAAAATACTTCCGACAGTTTACCCCACATTTTACCCCATTTGCTTTGCATAAGACGTGATAAGATAAAACATGATAAAAAGTAAAATCCAGTATTATCAAGGGATTGAGAGGAAGATGAAGCATGATGGAACATGACAAAGCTGTGATCTTCAAAATCCCGACGATGAAGCCCCTCGATTAAAAAAACCAGCAATTCCAGTGGTTTCAAGGACTTGAGGGAACCCCCAAAGCCGTTTTACACCAGATTTACACCACATTAACATTGGGGTCTACTATACTGAACAAAAAAGCAATCCTAATATGCGTAATGAAAAGCACATGAGGCTATGCATCAGGTGCTTTTTCATTATGTTGGAGTGGCATTATGCGGAATAAAAGGCACCCGGGTAAATGGCCGGATGCCTATCCTTGTTTATTGGTTAGAAGAAAGCATGCAACGGCTGTTTCGCCTCCTGTAATGCGAATGTGTGCTTTAAATCCATTATGCACAAATCCGACAGGGGTTTCAATGATATCTACGACATAGATGCCCGGTTCAAGGGCCTCATCAAATCTCAGGCTGCCATCAATGTCTGTTTCGCCGGTAAACGAATTTCCGGTCTCACTGGTCAGGAAAATACGAACGTCTGGTACGCCGCGGTGGGTAGAGTCAACATTAATGGGGAAGAGAATCAATATCTACTACAATTAGTTATAACGGAGATTACAGGAAAAGCAGACCATTTACGGTTTTCCTAGACGAAATATGAAGGGCGGGGACATCGTTGCATGATGTTCCCGCCTTTTGTGTTAGTTCTGTTTTGCTTTGTCCTTTTTCCGTTGCGCTTTCCGCTCGGCAGACTTCCGCTGCCCTCCTCGCTCTCGAAAAACGCCTATATCCCCAGAGCAGGACTTGAGCTAAGGCCCTGTTTCAATAATATAGCCATAGATAAACTCGCAGTTGCTTTCCTTCAAAATGTAGCCAGCTGGGATGACCACGTTTCCGGAGACCAGGGGCGGGTGAAAGCCGATAGCCCCCCAATCAAAATACAAGCTAAAAAGATACAGCGCCGGACCCCAGATCAGGTTCCGGCGCCGCTTTTATGATTGCTCCACTTGTCCAATAGCCATGATGAACCGGAGAACTGCCTTTGACGGGTTCTTCGGGTAAATCAAGCCGTAGGGCATGGTGAAATCCCACTCCACCGGAAGGGTAGCCAACAGGGGGTGGACATCCTTCCAGCAGTCAGCTGACAGGAGCAGGCTGTCAGAGGATACGATTCGGTTAAAGAGGGGCAGGTCGATGGCGTCCACCTCCTGAATATGGATCTGCGGATGTTCCCGCTCCAAATAGTCCCGGGCTCGATCCATATAGGATTTGTAATTCCGTTTTCCTACCAGCAGTGTTTGTCCATACAGATCATCTACAGCCAGCCGCTCCTTCCGCACCAGCGGGTGGGCCTTGGCGCAGGTAATCCGCAGAGGCAGATCACGCAAGTGAAAGGAATTGTACCGGTCCCCCCAGTAATCTGTTTCATAGGGGCAGGAAACCAGATCGATTTTCTCTCCCAGACCGTTCAATACTTCTTGAAAAGCGGGCACGGTATCCTCAAAGGGAACGATCTCCAGCCGGATATCAGGATACAGCTCTGACGCCTTATTCCACTGCTCCAGCAGGATGTTTACGGGATTCATCAGGGAGACGCCGATGTGGACCACATGCTCCTGGGGCCGTTCCAGCTCCCGTGCCTTTTGCAGTACGCTGTCCGTGTGACGGATCAGCTTTTTTGCCTCGGCATAGATCAGCTTCCCGGCCTCCGTCAGTTCCAGACCTTGGGTGCTGCGGCGGAACAGCTTCACGCCCAGCCGATCCTCCAGGAGATTGACCTGTTTCGTCACCGCGTTGGCGGATATATACAGCTTTTCGGACGCCTTCAAAAAGCTGCCGCAGTCAGCCACCTGGATAAAGGTCTCCAGATGTGGGTCATACATGATCCATCCCCTCCGTTCGTTCCAACCTTTTGGTTGGAGCCATTATAGCTGATTTGTCGTTCCAATACAAGAACCCGCGCTGTAAAATAAATGCGAACTGAAGGAAATACACGGCAAAGAGGTGAGAAAAGTGAAGCCATTGATCGCCTACTATTCCCGGCGGGGCAAGAACCTTGTGAATGGTACGGTACAGGATCTTCCTGTGGGAAACACGGAATTGCTGGCCACGATCCTTCAAAAACTCACGGACGGCGATATCTACCGCATCGAGGCCGTAGAGGACTATTCGCAGGACTACTACCGCTGCATCGACCAGGCCCGGCGGGACCTGCGCAGGGGCGTCCGGCCAGAGCTGAAGCACCCGCCGGACAGCATCGCCGCCTATGATGTGATTTACCTGGGCTACCCCAATTATTGGGGGACCATGCCGGTGGCCGTGTTCTCCTTTCTGGAACGGTTCGATTTTGACCGCAAGACCATCAGGCCCTTCTGTACCCATGAGGGAGGCGGGATGGGCCGCAGTGAGCGGGATATCCGGCGTGTGTGTCCCACGGCCCGTGTCTCCGCTGGCTTTCCTGTCCTGGGAACACAAGCCGGAGAAGAGCTGTCCGCCCTCCAGGCGTGGATACAGCAGACATGACCCGCAATCTCTTCCTACTGCAAAACAATATTGAAAAGGAGCAAACCAACATGGAATACATCACTCTGAACAATGGCATCAAAATGCCCATGGCGGGCATCGGCACCTTCCTGCTGACGCCGGACGAGGCGGAGGCCTCCGTCCTCAGCGCCCTGAAGGGCGGCTGCCGGCTGATCGACACCGCCAACGCCTATGTCAACGAAAAGGCCGTGGGCCGGGCCGTGAAGAAGTCCGGCGTTCCCCGGGAGGAAATCTTTCTGGAGACCAAGCTGTGGCCCAGCTTCTACGAGCAGCCCGACGCGGTGGAAAAGACCCTGGAGCGGCTGGACACGGACTATATCGACCTGCTGCTGATCCACCAGCCCGCCGGAAACTACATCGCGGGCTACCGTCAAATGGAGGCGGCGTACAAGGCCGGGAGGGTCAGGGCCATCGGCCTGTCCAACTTCACCCAGGCGCAGATCCGGGAGATTTTGGACATCTGCGATGTAAATCCCACGGTGCTGCAGACCGAGGTCCACCCCTATTCCCAGGAGAAGGAGTTGAAATCCTTCCTAGCGAAAGAGGGCATCGTCATTCAGGCCTGGTATCCCCTGGGCCACGGCGACAAGGCGCTGATCCAGAAGCCGCTGTTCGCGGAACTGGGAAAGAAGTACGGCAAGAGCAGCGCCCAGATCATCCTGCGCTGGCACATCCAGGACGGGAACATCGTCATCCCCGGCTCCAAGGACCCCGCCCATATCAAGGACAACTTCGACCTGTTCGACTTCCGTCTGAGCGGCGAAGAGATGGCTGAAATCGCCGCCATGGATCAGAAAAAGCGGTATTACACCAGCACGCCGGAGCTGCTGCGGCAGTATGCGGAGATGGTTCCTCCGGTAGATGAGCAGAAATAAACCAACGGCAGAAACAGGAGGAAACATAAATGCGTAAGAGATATCAAATGGCCGCTTTGGCGCTGACGGTTGCCATGAGCCTGTCCCTGCTGTCCGGCTGCGGCGGCAGCAATGCCAACACTTCCAAGAGCACCGACCCGGCCCCGGCGGAGGAGACGGAAACCACCGCGGCCTCCGACGCCCTGGTCATCGCCGAACAGGGCATGTTCTCTGCCGGCGGCACCGTCATCACTTCTGACGGCACCTTTGACGTGTCCAACTACTATACGTCCCGGGAGGGCTCCACCGCCCATGTGGACCACGCCAATGTATTCTATCAGATCCCGGAGGACGACACCGGAGCGCCCATGGTGTTCCTCCACGGCTACGGCCAGTCCCGCATGGGCTGGATGACCACCCCCGATGGCCGGGAGGGCTGGTCCGACCTGTTCCTGAAGATGGGCCACAGCGTGTTCCTCATTGATCAACCTCGCCGGGGCGAGGCCGGACAGACCTCCGTGGCGGGCACCATGACCACCGAGCCCTCCGACCAGACCTGGTACACCCAGTTCCGCATCGGCACCTATCTCAACGATGAATTTACCTACAACGAGGGCTCCCAGTTCCCCCAGGGGGAGGACGTGCTGGACCAGTTCTTCCGCCAGATGACCCCGGACACCGGCATGGATAACGCCGGCGGCGACCAGAACATTGACAACACCGTGGTGGCACAGGCCGTGGCGGCCACTATCGACGAGGTGTACGAGCGCACCGGCAAGGGCTCCATTCTGGTGACCCACTCCCAGGGCGGTATGCCCAGCTGGGAGACGGCCCGGTACACCGACCACATCGCCGCCATCGTGGCCATCGAGCCGGGCATGGCTCCGATGGTGGACAGAGAGAACTACAACGCCCTGCTGGAAAAGGAGATCCCCGTCACCTTCTACTACGGCGACTACATCGGCGAGGAATTCACCGACGTCCCGGCTGCCGCCATGTGGTCCATGATGGCCTCCAGCGCCGACAGCTTCACCGAGGCGTACACCGCCGCAGGCGGCGTCAGCACCATCGTGCATCTGCCTGACGAGGGCATCACCGGCAACTCCCACTTCATGTTCCAGGAGCTGAACAACGACGTGATCGCGGAGCATGTGGAGGCATGGATCCAGGAAAATGTTATGTGAGATCTTCCGCTTGTATAAAGGTCAACGACAGGAGAAATCAATATGCAGAATATAAAAGATAAAGTGGTGGTCATTGCTGGCGCGTCATCGGGGATCGGCATGGAAACGGGAAAGGTGCTGCCGAACTGGCGGGGACCGGCGACTGGCAGGAAAGCCAGCGGTTCCGCAGCAGCGTCAGCGAGGCTGATGTTGTGGAATGGGTCAACGGCCTGGATATCTAACATTTATGCGGCCTTACTGTAGAAAACAGATTTGTTTGGCCACCTTCCTTACGGAGGGTGGCCAAACACGCGCTTCTGCACAAGAAATGTGACCGATGTATAAACGCAGCGACTTTTACAAACTGTTTGCGGATGTCAATTGTACTTATGATGTTACTGTATTTTTGCGCAAGCTCCGGTTTCAGCAGTCTATGCAAAGAAGTGTAATTCACCGGCCGCGTTGATCCATCCATATATAGCGGCAGCAAATCGACTTATAGGGGTAGTCTGTCGGAATCAGCCTGCCAGCTTTACAGTTACATCCACATCTCCCGCATAGGAGCCCGGGGCGTCGATCCCAGCCTGATCCATCCGGGCGATGACCTCCATGCCGGCGGCGATGGTGCGGCCGTCGTGGTCATAGTACATGGCGTAGGTGGGGCCGGGGGGATAGTAGATGATGTCGCCGATCTCGTAATCCACGGTGATGTTCTCCAGCAGGGAGTCGTCAATGGAGAAATCCATGTGGGCATGCTTTTCACGGTTGGCGTAGTCCGTCATGTGGAAGGACAGAGGCAGATAGGCGGCAAACTCCGCAGCCGCGGGGGTGTCCAACAGGCCGGCGGTGATGGTGTGGTCGCTTTCGGCGCCGGACAGGGTGATCTCCAACTGCTGACCGGCGGGGGCAGCGGGTGTTTCTTCCGCCAACTCGAAAGTTACACTGACCAGATCGGCGTAGGAGTGGATGGCCTCCACACCGCCCTCGTCCAGCTTGGCCAGGACCTCGATGCCGGCGCTGATGGAGCGGCCGTCGTGATCATAGAAGATGCCCATGGTGGGGCCGGGATGCCAGTAGACGATATCGCCGACCTCATACGTGTTGACGGTGTTGGTCTGGCTTTCCTCGCTGAGAGAAAAGTCCAGATAGACCTCCTTCTGCCGGTCCAGATGGTCGTGCATCTCCACGGTAAAGGGCATCTGCCGGGCAAACTCAGCGGCGGCGGGGGTGTCCATCAGGGTGGCGGTGATCTCCTGTGTCCCTTCATCGCCTTCCAGCGTCAGCTGCAGAGTGCGTGTGCCAGTAGATGCGGAAGGGGGAGGTTCCGGCTGGTTTGTACTGGGGGTGGAGGTGTTCGTCTCCGCAGGGGCGGGATCAGAGGTTGCGGGAGGATTTGAGCCGCAGGCGGCCAAAGAGCATACCATGACCGCCGCCAGAAGCAGCGCGCTCAGTTTGTGTTTCATACAGGTATCGTCCTTTCAGTATGGGTTTGGGAGTTGCGGGTCAGGCACCTACGAGCCATACTGTAAAAGGAACTTGTGAGAAAAATGTGAGGAAAAAAGCAGGGTTTTGTGAAAAACAGTACTGCAATATTTTTGAAATTTCTCTGATTTCCTCACAGATTTCTCACAATTACTGTTTATGATATGGTATCATGACAGAAAAAGGAGGGGATTCCTGTGCCCAAAATGCTGATCGTGGACGACGATATCCACCTGAGAAAGCTGGTGCTGACCTACGCTCAGATGGAGAATTTTCAATGCCGGGAGGCGGAGAGCGGAGACCGGGCGCTGGAACTGCTCCGGGAATCAGACGCCGACATCATTATTTTAGATGTGATGATGCCGGGGCGGGACGGATTTGAAACGCTGGCGGAGATCCGTAAGACTTCCCAGGCCCCGGTCATCATGCTCACCGCCCGGGGCGAGGAGTACGACAAGCTGTTGGGCTTTAACCTGGGGGCCGACGACTATGTTTCCAAGCCCTTCAGCCCCAAGGAGCTGATGGCCCGTGTGGGGGCGGTGCTCAAACGCAGCGGCGCGAAACAGGGAAAACACCTGACTTTCGGCGGCCTGGTGATCGAGCCGGAGGCCCGGAGCGTGCTGGTGGATGGAGCGGCTGTCAGTTTGCCGCCCAAGGAGTTTGACCTGCTGATGAAACTGGCTGGGAACGAGCGTATGGTCTTCTCCAGAGAGCAGCTGCTGGATCAGGTGTGGGGCTTCGACTATTTCGGCGACGCCCGCACGGTGGACACCCACATCAAGGCCCTGCGGGAGCATTTGGGGCCGTACCGCAAGCTGATTGAAACTGTCTGGGGGGTAGGATATAAATTTGAATACCATGAAGAACGATAAAGCGCCCCGGCGGGGCATGAGTATGGCCCTGCTGCTGTGGGGCATCATGATGGTGCTGGTGCTGGTGACGGTGGCCTTCATGTGGGTGTTCCAGATCTATTTCATGGAGCGCAACTATATCGACTCCCATATTGTGGAAGTGCAGGAGCGGCTGGACCCGGTGCTGGCGGAGCTGTCCGACACCGACCTGGCGGACAACGAATCCATGATCTCCTACCTCAGCCAGACGGCAAACGGCAAGCTGCTGATCGTCAACCAGAGCGGGCAGCTTGTCACCATGTACACCTATGGCCACCCCATCGACCTGGCCTCCAACCGGACGGATGTGCTGGTCTGGGAGCGCATCGCCAATGGTGAGGATTATCCCAATATCCGGGCCATGGAGCCCTACTCCAGAGAGACCATGGAGGGCCGCCGCATCGTCTCCTATGAATACGGACTTCCGGCCTATTATCACGGCGAAGAAGTCTATGTGATCCTGTACCACTCCTTCACGGAACTGAACAACGTGCTGGACCTGAACCGGCGCCAGCTGATGATTCTCAGCATAATCCTGACCCTCGCCTCCGCCGTCCTTGCGGCCTTCCTGTCCAAACTGTTCACACGGCCCATCCTGACCATCAAGAAGACCGTGGACCGGCTGGCTCAGGGCGATCTGACCGCCACGCCGAAGCTGAAGCGGAAGGACGAGATCGGCCGGCTGGCCGGCTCCGTGGAGGAACTGGGGCAGGCCCTCCAGCGGGTGGATACCCTGCGCCGGGAGGTCATCGCCAATGTGTCTCATGAGCTGCGCTCCCCTCTGGCCCTCATCGGCGGCTATGCGGAAATGGTGCGGGACATCACCTGGAAGGATGACGACCAGCGGACGGAGAATCTGAATTTGATCATCAGTGAGTCCAACCGCATGAGCCAGATGGTCAGCGACATTCTGGACTACTCCCAGCTTCAGTCCGGATACCTCCAGCTGAAGCGGGAGGAGTACGACCTGTGTGAGATTGTGGAAACAGAGGTCCACAGGTGCGAGCAGGTGGCGGCGGAGAATCATCTGAAGCTCCAGGTCAACCGCCCCACCGGGGAATACCGGGTCCATGTGGACGCCCTGAAGATCAGCCAGGTCATCCGCAACCTGCTGAACAACGCCATCAATCACACCAAGGACGGCGAGACCATCACCGTGACAGTGGAGGAGACGCCCAAGGATTATAAGGTGTCGGTCATCAACCCCGGCGAACCGATCCCGGAGGAGGAAAGAGAGCTCATCTGGGAGCGGTATCAGCGCAGCCAGCACCAGGCTGGCCGGCGGCAGGGCACCGGTATCGGCTTGTCCATCGTCAAGACTATCCTGGACGCCCATGGCATGACCTATGGGGTGGACTGCACCGATGGGTTGACCTGTTTCTGGTTTTGCTATCCGAAAACAAAGTAATTCAAGAGAAATCTATACAAAGGTGTCCAGCCAGAGGACCGCCCTGGCTGGACACCTTTACGTTTGTCATATTCCTTGCATCAATTTTTGTTTTATCCTATCGCTGACTGGCAATAGGTCGATTTCTTCCGCCGACAATATCCGGGCGCACAGAATCAGGAGCAAATATAGGGCCACCGAGCAGAAAACAGTCAGCAATACCGCAAACCCATTGGACATCAGGAGCCGGTGGAAGAACCGGTATTCGGCCGCGGCCCCGATTCCCATGATCACAGTGCAGGCCAGAAGTTTCAGCAAATACTTACAGACTGGCAGATGCGGCGAAAGGGCGCCTTTCAATTCCGCAAAGCAGATCGAAGAGGCAATCAGATAACACGCAGCGGAGGCGACCGGCGCGCCATAGATATTGACAGACGGAATTCGGATCAAAATGAGATTTAGCGTAACTTTGGCCGCGACGCCAAACAGCAGCGCTTTCGCGGGAACAGAGACCTTTCCAAGCCCCTGCAGACTTCCGGTGAGGGTCTGATTCAAAGCCATAAAAATCATACCTACGGCGGCAATTTGCCGCAGCTCCCATCCCTGGGGCGCGTTTGGATAGATCATCTGGTAAATGGGCCTTGCCAGAACGATCAGCCCGGCGGCACACGGGAGGATGAATAAAACGGATATCAGCAGGGATGCCTCCACTTTTTCCTTTGCGTCCGAACGCCGTCCCGCCGCCATGGCGGTGGAGATGGTTGGGACAAGCACCGTCGCCAAAGCGATGTTCAGCGCCAGCGGCAGGTTGAGCAGGGAATCACTTTTGGACGGCATCCCGGAAAGCCGCGCGGCCTCGTCGTTTAGTGCGGCGGCGCCGGTATCCCGGCCTGGCCCGGGATACCGGCGGCAAAAGCGGCCGCGATCCCCCGTGAGATGGTGCCGGTATCAATGACCCTCCCCACTGAGGTGATGATGGAGGCCAGGGAGATCGGGGCGGAGACCGCCAGGATCGTCCGGCTGAGGCTGAGAAAAGACTGCCGGCCGTAAGCGGCGTCCCGCTGCTTTGGCGTTGTGCGCCGCTCCTCTGAACGGAAGTAGAACAGCATCAGATAAACCGCGCTGCCTGCGGCGGCGACAGAGGTGGCGAAGTTTGTCCCCGCGGACATGACCTCCGCGGAATAGCCGGTCAGAGCAAGGACAAACAGAATGGTCAGTGCGGATTTGACCAGCTGCTCCAACATCTGGGAGCGGCTGGTGGCCTTGACATTGCCCAGCCCCATAAAATACCCACGGACGACCGAGGACAGGCAGACAAATAAAGCTGCCGGAGACAGGGCGCGGAGCGTCCCCTGCACGCCGTCCATGCGGACGATATACCGGGCCAGAATGTCCGCCCCCAGGTACATCACCGCCGAGCAGGCCAGGCCGATCAGGAAGAACAGCAGCAGCGCCGTCCGGAAGATCTCATAGGCCCGCCGCCGGTTGCCGACGGCGGTTTCCGCCGACACCAGCTTTGAAATGGCGCCCGGGATGCCGACAGAGGAAAGGGCCAGCAGCATCGTGTAGATCTGGAACCCGGCGTTGTAGAATCCGTTTCCCAGGTCGCCAAAGCCGTCAATATTGGTAAGTAATGACCAGCCGGTATAAAAGCCCGGTGATTTTGACGACCAGCTGGGAGCCGAGGATCGTCAAAACGCTGGACATAAAAAGCGTGCTTTTTCGCTGAACCATACGGTTATGATTCCTTCCACTGAATTTCCGGTTTCAAAAAAGCCTGCTGCTCCGCGGCTTCTCTCCCGGCGGTCCACTTTTTCATAAGCTCCAGGGCCAGCAGGACAACCGCTCCAAGCGCAAAACCAAAGGGCTGAAAGGTTGACGGGCTCAGAGCCGGCAGGGGCGTGGAAAGCGTGGTCGGCCCCATGACGATTGCCGCCAGTGACCCGGGCATCAGGCCCAAAATCAGATACATCATCTGGCCGCGGTACTTCCGAAGCGCGGAGCGCAGAAAGTGAATGGACGCCGCGATACCGGCCAGAATTCCAAGCCCCAGAGAGATCAAGCCGGGGAGGACCGCAAAGCTCCCGTGCAGGAAAGCATGGATCGCGTTCACGGTGGGGATATAGACGCCCATAATCAAAAACAGTGTGGAGCCGGACACGCCGGACAGTACCATCGCCATGATGGCCAGCGCGCCGGAGAAAAATAGATATGGCTCTCAAACAGGCGGGCCAGGACCAGGATGGAGGCGGCTAGATCGGTCGCCCAGCCGGTTCCGATCTTCAGCAGATAGAAAAACGCCGGTTTCCGCGCCGCCCTTTCCCTGCCGAACAAGCTGCAGAGCGCCGATGAAACGCTCATAAAATCCCAAGATAAACGCCACAGTCCCGCCGGAGACACCGGGAACGCTGTCGGCAAGGGCCATGCAGAAGCCCTGAAACAGCTTTAAAATCATACGTTATCCCTCGCATTTATACTTTTGATCATGGTAAGCATCTCTGCCCTTGAGTATCCGAGCATGTCCATCTGCGTGCGCAGCTCCCGAACATAGCATCGAACCAACTGCTGCCTTACACTGGCGATCAGGGAAATATCCTGTGTGGAATACATGCCGGTTCCCCGCTGCTTCTGGACGAGGCTGGCCTTTTCCAGCTCAGAAACAGCACGGCACACAGCCTGGGGATTGGCACGAAAATAGGCGGCGATTTGCCGGACAGGCGGCAGTTTTTCACCAGGTGCGATCCGTCTGGATAAAATACTGGTTCCCAGCTCTTTAGCGATCTGAGCATAGAGGGGGCCGCTATGCTTCATGACGTTTCCTCTCCACGGTATTGACCGCCGCGCTGCCCATCCAACCCAGCATGATTCCAAGCAGCGCCCCGGCCAGCACATCCGAAGGGAAGTGGACATAGAGATACAGCCGGGAAAACGCGATCAGCGCCGCCAGCGCAAGGGCCGGGGCCACAGCCTGCTCCCGCTGAAATACAGTGCGGACGACGCCGCGAAGGAGGCGCCTGTATGGCCGGAGGGGAAGGAAAAGTCTGTGGGCCGGGGAACCAGGAGCCGGACCGCGGTGTTGATGTCACAGAGACGGACACGGGCAACAAGGGGGTTCAGGAGGAGGTTACAGCAGACCGCTTCCAGTCCAAGACCGACAGCAAGAACCGCGCCTGTCCGGCGTGTTTTCGGGAATGTCAGCAGGCCAAGGTCAAGCATGATCCGGACGGCTCCGCTGTCCCCCAGGCGTGTGACCATCGGCATCCACACATCTAAAAGGCCGCTGCGCAGATGGCTTTGGATAGAATCCAAAATAGAGAACTCCACCGCGTACATTGAAGATCAACTCCATTCGTCCTTTGACAGAATGAAGTGTACGCCTTTGAAATAAACTGGCCGATAACAGAAGTTAAACAGAAGATAAAAAAACAGTGGGAGGCGCCCCAGACGTCTCCCACTGTAATTTGAAAGAACTTATGGAAGCGGCATGGCCAGTGTCCCGGCCACAACCAGCACAAGGCCCACGCCCGATTTCCGGGTAAGCCTCTCGTGAAACACCAGATAGGAAAAGCCCACGGTGACCAGGATGCTCAGCTTGTCAATGGGCACCACCACACTGGCGGGACCGTCCTGCAAGGCCGGTAGTAGCACACAGCCAGGAGCCGCAGGTGGAAAGGCCCGACAGGACAAGAAACAAGAGGGCCTGCCCGCTGATCTCCCGGATCTGCTTCTGGGAGCCCTGCTGCCAGCACCATGACCCAGGAGAAAATCAGCACGATAATGGTGCGGATGGCGGTCGCTATCGTGGAATCCGTTTTTCGTATGCCGCACTTTACCAAAATAGAGGTGCCCCCCGCGAAGAACGCGGGGCCAAACGCGAATACGATCCACATACGATTCCCCCCTGAACCGGTAGACCTCACCCCAGACTGTCCAGAGGCTCCTCGATTTTTCGGAACACGAATTTGGTCAGGAAGCGGTTGGTTACAAGGATGGAAATGAAAATGGTAAACAGCGGCAGGATACCCACCAGTACTGGAGCGGTTGCTGATCTCGGCCTGGGGGCCAAAAACGGCGACCTGCCAGCGCTGCCCTCCGGTATTCAGATGAGTGAGGTAGATACTCCGGGTTCCGGTGGAGACTAAAGCTCCGTCCATGTCCATTTCCTTTGCGGCCCGCGGCAGGGCGTCGTCCTCGGCGGCAGCGGCCCCATTGGAGTAGATCCGCCCGGTGTCATCTTCCACAACGACCCGCATGACATTGACATTTATGAGATTCTCAAGGACGGAAAAATCGTTTTGACTGCACCCCGCATTTGATATGTAAATACATCATAGCACGGCTTGAAGCCCCGGAATTAAACTGAAGATAAACTATCAGAATTTCCGAGGGCTTCCACACAAAAATCTGCGATTTCCCTCACACTTTTCTCACAACTTCCCATTAGAGTATAGATGAACTCAGGGGGAACCCCCTGAAAGGAACATAAACAACGACATCTGCTACTCGAAAGGATCGGTTTGATATGAAAAAAGTTCTTTCCCTTTTCCTGGCTTTTACCATGGCTGCTTCCCTGACCGCCTGTGGCAGCCAGACTGCCGGCACCCCTCCCGCTGACGGCCTGCCGGCAGTCTCCACCCCCGGCAGCACCCCGGCCCCCGCAGACCAGTCCTCTGAGTCCGCGGAGACACCGAGCGCCACGCCCCCTGCTGACGGGGAAAGCGGCGGCATCCTAATCGCCTACTTCGGCGTGCCGGAGACAGGCGACGTGGACACTGTGGCCAACGCCAGCCGTGTGGCCACGGCGGACGGCGTGGTGGGCAACTGTGAGTTTATCGCCCAGGCCATCCAGGAGGCCGTGGGCGGCGACCTGTTCGCCATCGAGACTGTGCAGGAGTACCCCGGCACCCACGAGGCCCTGCTGGACTTCGCCTACCAGGAGCTGCGGGAGGACGCCCGGCCGGAGCTGAGCGGCGAGATTGATGATCTGAACAGCTATGATGTGATTTTTCTGGGCTATCCCAACTGGAACGCCGACCTGCCTATGCCGCTCTACACCTTCCTGGAGTCCTATGACTTCAGCGGCAAGACCATCATCCCCTTCGTCACCCACGGCGGCAGCGGATTCTCCCGCACCATCTCCACCATTTCCAGCCTTCAGCCTAACGCGACTGTGGTGGAGGACGGACTTTCCATCTCCCGGGGGAATGTGGCCAACGCCGCCCAGGAGGCCATGGACTGGGCCTCCGAGATTTTGAACTGATACCAGCCTCTGAAACGTCCGCTATTTTCCTCCTGCGGGCGTTTCAGAGGAAGATATAAAAGAAAGAGGCCCGCCCATGAAGCTGAAACAGAAATGCAAAATTGCCCTGGACATCTGCATGACCCTCTTGCTGTTCGTCCTGATGGCCTATCAGATCACCGGGCAGCTGGCCCATGAGCGGATCGGGGCGGCGATGTTCGTTTGCTTTATCGCCCATCACATCCTGAACGCCCGGTGGGCCGGGAACCTCCTGAAAGGAAAGTATACCGGCTTTCGGATCTTTCAGACTGCCGTTGACCTGCTGCTTCTGATAGATATGTTGGCGCTGATGGTCAGCGGCATCCAGATGTCCCGCTATGTGTTCACCTTTCTTCCGGGCTTTGGAAGCATCGCCACTGCCCGGCGGCTCCACATGCTGGCCTCCTACTGGGGCTTCGCGCTGATGTCCGTCCACCTGGGCCTCCACTGGGGGATGGTGACGGGGATGCTCCGCAAAGTGAGTGGAAACAGGCCCTCTCCCGTCAGGACTGCCGCGGCCTGGGGTGCCGCCGGACTGATCGGAGCCTATGGTGCCTACGCTTTCTGGCGGAACCAGATCTGGATGTATCTGTTTCTGCGGGCGGAATTTGTGTTTTTCGATTACAACCAGTCGCCGGTTCGGTTTTTCGTGGATTACCTGACCATAATGGGTCTGTTCGTCTTTCTGACCTACGGAGCTGTGAAACTGCTTCGGAATCGGAAGAAGGAGGCGCGGAAATGAAGCGGCTGCTTACTTTGGGACTTATGCTTCTGGTCTTGGCAAGCTGCGTCGCCTGTGCCACCCAAACAGAGCCCCCGGCGGTGGAACCCCAGGAGACCGCCGGCGGCCTGTTCGCCATGGACACCTACATCAACCTGACTGCCTATGGTCCCGATGCGGAAACCACCTTGGAACTGGCCGAGGCCAGAATCCAAGAGCTGGAAAGCCTGTGGTCCGTCACGGACGAGGGCAGCGAGATCTACGCCGCCAACCACAGCAACGGAGCGGCGGCGGACATCAGCGCGGACACGGAAGAACTGCTCCGATTTGCGCTTGATATGGCGCGGGAGACCGGCGGCGCGTTGGAGCCCACCATCTACCCGGTGCTCACCGCCTGGGGCTTTACCACCGACAACTACCAGATCCCGGAGCGGGAGGAGCTTGACCGCCTGCTGGAGTTGGTGGACTATCAGGCGATCACCTTGACAGACAGCACAGTGACCGTTCCCGATGGTATGATGCTGGACCTGGGCGCGGTGGGCAAGGGCTACGCCGCCGATGAGACCGCCGCTATCCTGCGGGAAAACGGCGTGGAATCCGCCCTGCTGGACTTCGGCGGCAACATTCTGACCGTGGGGAGCAAGCCGGACGGCACGCCTTGGCGGATCGGCGTCCGGGACCCGGACAGCGAGGGAAACCTGGGCGTGCTGGAAGTGATTGACCAAAGCGTGGTGGTCTCCGGCGGCTACGAGAAGTATTTCATGGGCGAGGACGGTCAGCGGTACTGGCACATCATCGACCCGGAAACCGGCTATCCCGCCCAGAGCGGGCTGGTCCAGGTGGCTATCGTCAGCCGGGAGAGCAAGCTGTGCGACGCCCTCTCCACCGCCATCTTTGTCATGGGATTGGACAAGTCCATCGACTACTGGCAGGCCCGCCAGGACTTCGACATGATCCTGCTGACCGAGGCCCGGGAGATCTATCTGACAGAGGGCCTGCAGAATGTGTTCACCCCATGGACGGATCACCCAATACACATCCTGACCGCATGAAAGGAGTCATATCGATGAACAGGATTTTGACCTTTCTTTTGTCTTGTGTGCTGTCCCTCAGTCTGACCGCCTGCGGCGAAGCGCCGGGGACTGCGCGGGAGCCAACCCAGAATACCCAGCCGCCGGCCCAGCAGGTGGAAGCGCAGTCCCCGCAGGGAACAGAGCCAGTAATTGACTGGGAGGGCCGGAACTATGAGTACACGGTGGAGGAACTGCCGGCGGAGGTGGATGGCCACAGCATTTACGGTCGCATCTATCTTCCTGTGGAAGCGGATGAACCCATGCCCGCTGTGATCTTCTCCCATGGTTACGGCGGCAACAATTCCACCGGCGCACCCTATGCCCAGGAGCTGGCGCAAAAAGGGATCATCGCCTACTGCTACGATTTCCGGGGCGGCAGCAATGGGAGCCGCAGCGACGGAAGCCCGTTGGAGATGAGCGTATTCACGGAAAAGGCGGACTTGGAGGCGGTGCTTGCCATGATCCAGTCCCTGGACAATGTGGACACGGAGAATATCTTTCTCATGGGCACCAGCCAGGGCGGTATGGTGTCCGCCATGGCGGGAGCCGCCCATCCGGACGAGATCAGGGGCATGATGCTGCTGTACCCCGCCTTCTGCATCCCGGAGGACGCCAGAGCCAGATACGCAAGCGCGGATGAGGTGCCGGACACCCTCTCCTTTTTCTCGTGGCTGACGGTGGGGCGGAATTATGTGACCGATGTTTGGGACTACGATGTGTACGCGGATGTCACCACCTATGACAAGGACATTCTGATCCTCCACGGCGACCGGGACGGGATCGTGGATGTCTCCTACTCGGCGCGGGCCGCGGAGCAGTACCCATCCGCGGAATTGGAGATCATCTCCGGCGCGGGCCACGGCTTCAGCGGTGACAATTTCGATCTGGCGATGGGATATCTGCTTGATTATCTGGCGTCCCATATCAAATGAAAGAAGGAATCAGTATGCTGTTCTATTTTACCGGTACGGGAAACAGCCTGTATGCTGCAAAGCAAATCGAGGAGGCTCCCCTGAGCATCCCCCGGGTGATGAAACAGGCGGAGCTGGACTTCACGGCGGAGCAAATCGGGATCGTGGCGCCCATCTACGGCCACGAGGTCCCGAATATAGTCAAGGAGTTCCTGCGGCGGGGGAAATTCCACACGGACTATTTCTATATGGTCCTCACCTACGGGAACCGCCACGGCGGCGCGTCTGAACTGGCGTATCAGATGTGCCGGGAGCGCGGCATCCAGCCCAAGTACATCAATGTGATCATGATGGTGGACAACTGGCTCCCCAGCTTTGACATGAACGAACAGGTCAAGCTGGACAAAAAGGTGGAGGAGCATCTGGCGGAGATCATTGAGGATATTCACAGCCGCCGGGAGATGATCTCCCCTGTGACTGATACGGACCGGGCGGCCCACCGGCAGTTTTTAGATGGGATGAAGCGGTTTCCCGCTGATGTATGGCAGCATTTGCTCCGGGTCACGGACGCCTGTGTTGGCTGCGGCCTGTGCGCCAGGGTCTGCCCCTCCGCCTCGATTCGTCTGGAAGAGGGCAGGGCCGTCCACATCCCCGGAAACTGCCAGACCTGTCTGGCCTGTGCCCATCTCTGCCCCCAAAAGGCGATCCAGTTGAATATCCCGGAAAAGAACCCCGACGCCCGCTACCGCAATCCACATGTCGCGCTGAATGAGATCATTCAGGCCAACAATCAGGCAGAAGTCAAGGCAAATTGAAAGGAAGGATGGATGACTGTATGAAAGACTTTCAGCTGAGAAATGACACAAAGCTGCTGTTCCGCAATGATCCAACATCAGACCTGGCGGCGCTGGCCGCAGGAAAAAAAGTCCTGTTGGTTTATGGAGGCGGCTCCGCGAAAAAGAATGGCTGTTACGGCGATGTGAAAAACGCGGTGGAGCACGCTGGCGGCGTTTTCTTTGAATTCGGCGGCGCGTCCCGGGAACTGGCCGACATCGAAAAAGGCATCCGCCTTGTGAAAGAGAACGGGATCGATCTGGTGATCGGCACCGGCGGCGCAAGCATCATGGACTGCGCAAAGCTGATCGCCTTTGGCGCTTATCACACGGCTGACCTCTGGGAGTATGTCAAGGAAACCAAAAACCCGTATGGTCTGGAAAAGATGCCGCTGATCCTGATGCCCACCTATCCCTCCAGCGGTTCGGAGTATGGCCTGGGCGCGGTGTCGGCGGACGCCAGAACCGGGGACTTTGGCACAGCCTATGGCATCGCGGCGGATACGGCCATTCTTGTACCGAAATACTCCATGTCCCTGGGCACGGAAATGACCGCTTATACCGGACTGGTCACGCTGGTTCAGCTGTCCGCCTCGACCATTGGAGACCGGAATCCCGTGTCCTACGATATGGGCATTTCTGTGATCCGGAATGTCCTTGGGGCGGCAAAGAAGCTGAAAGAGAACCCGCAGGACGCCGACGCCCGGGGCGTGATCCTCTATGGAGCGTCCATCTCCACCTCCGGCCGGCTGGGGCTTGGGAAAGAGGAAAATTACGCCTATGACATCTATGAGCTGGAATTTGTCCCGGAGGTCCTGTACGGCGCCTCTTACCGCAAGAGCCTGACCACGCTTTTTCCCCGGTTCCTGAAAACGATGGCAAAATACCATGACGCCGATATTCGCCGCTACTTTCAAGATGTCTTTGGATATGAAGGCAGCGCTGAGGAATCCGCCAACGAGATGGTAGAACTCTTTACGGAGCTTGGCGTGGATATGTTCTTTGACGGCGAGGCTTCCCGGGAGGAGATCAAAGAGATCGATATTTCTTCGATGCTTTCCCTGGATGAGATCACGGGCATTGTGGTGGATTGTCTTCGTTGACAGGGATATGCCCTGCATCTGCCAACCTGCTTTTTGTGTCAAGGGACAGGTTTGAACCTGCTGCCCATTCAGAGTGAACTAAGCAGACACACTTAAAATCGTCTGCAAATTTGAATGATGCGAGGAACATGATGATGAAACGGTTTTTAGGATTGGTTCTAACGGTTGTTATGTTATTCGCGCTCGGCACAATCGCCTTTGCCGCCGTCAGTGACACCGGCTTTTCCGACGTGGCGGCCAACGACTGGTTTGCCGATTCAGCGATATATGTCCGGGATCATGGCCTGATGAACGGGAACACCGCCACCACCTTCAACCCCAACGGCACCACCACCCGGGGCCAGATCGCCGCCATCCTCTATCGGGCTTCCGGCAGCCCCGCCGTCACCGGCGGCACCACATTCCCTGATGTGGCGGGCACCGCCTATTATGCGCCAGCGTCCCGGTGGGCCTCTGCCAACGGCGTTGTCACTGGCTACACAAACGGGAATTTCGGCCCCAATGATCCCATCACCCGCCAGCAGCTGGCCGCCATCCTGTGGCGCTACGCCGGCAGCCCCGCCGCATCCAGGGGCGCGGATTTCGCGGATGAGAGCGCTATTTCCTCCTATGCCTCCACCGCCGTGGACTGGGCCAGGGACAACGGCATCATCACCGGCAGGGCCGGCAATCTCTTTGACCCCAACGGCCGTGCCACCCGTGCCCAGGTGGCGGTGATCCTGCACCGGTACATGGAATTGCTGGACGCCGATGGGCCTGACGCCACTCCCGGCGTCTCGGATGGTTCCCGCATCCTGGTAGCCTACTTCACTGTCCCCGAGACCTCCGGCGTGGACGCCGTGGCCAACGCCAGCCGCGTGGTGGAGAACGGGCGGGTGGTGGGCAATGTGGAGTTCATCGCCCGCGCCATCCAGGAGGAGACCGGCGCCGACATCTTCGCCATTGAGACGGTCCAGACCTATCCCGGCACCCATGAGGCCCTGCTGGACTTTGCCGCCGCCGAGATGGCTGCCAATGCCCGGCCCGCCCTGTCCACTCGCATCAGCAATCTGGCGGACTACGACGTGATCTTCCTGGGCTACCCCATCTGGAACGCCGACCTGCCCATGCCCCTCTACACCTTCCTGGACACCTATGATCTCAGCGGCAAGACCGTGATCCCCTTCACCGCCCACGGCGGCAGCGGCTTTGCCGGCACCATCAGCACCATCGCGTCGGAGGAGCCCCGGGCCGAGGTGGAGCGCAACGGCTTCTCCGTCTCCCGCAGCAGTGTGGCCGATTCCAGAAGCGATATTATTGACTGGGTGCGGGAACTGGGCTATACGCAGACACAGACCCCCGCACAGCCTGAGCCCATTCCCACTCCCGGCAATGATGTGGATGTGCTGGTAGCTTACTTCTCTCAGACCGGCAACACGGAGGAGGTCGCCCAGCGGATCGCGGACTACACCGACGGCGATCTGGCGGAGATCCAGCGGGCTACCGATTACCGGGACCTCCAGAGCGAGGCCCAGGCGGAGATCGAAAGCGGCGCTCAGCCCGACATCACCGTGGATGTGGACAACATCGACGAGTACGAGGTCATCTTCATCGGCTATCCCATCTGGTGGGACGAAGCCCCGGCCATGATCGCCACCTTCCTGGCGGAAAACGACTTTGAGGGCAAGATCCTCGCGCCCTTCTGCACCAGCGCCTACAGCCCCATTGACAACAGCCTGCATATCTTCCGGGAGCTGGCTCCTGAAGCTGATCTGGCGGACGGATTCACCGCCAACAATCTGAATTTGGTTCAGGCGTGGGTGGATGAGGTCTTGGAACAGGCCGCGTAATCCGGCTAAAAGACGGTGCCTGTATCGTTCCTGATACAGGCACCGCAGCCACATATCAATAAAATCAGTAAGGAGTGTTTACTATGGACAATTTTGTGTTTGAGTATCCCACCAAGGTGTATTTCGGCAAAGGCGCGGCGGCGGAGCATCTTGCCAAGGCCTTGAGCGCCTACGGTCCCAACGTGATGTTGGCTTACGGCGGCGGTTCCATCCGGGCCAACGGCATCTATGGCGAAATTATGCAGATTCTCAACAATGCGGGAAAGACCGTCACCGAGTTCTCTGGCATCATGTCCAACCCCACCTACGCCAAGGCGCGGGAAGGGGCGGCGCTGGCCCGTGAAAAGGAGATCGACTTCATTCTGGCGGTGGGCGGCGGCTCCGTCATCGACTGCTGCAAGGTGGTGGCGGCCCAGGCCAGGACGGAGGAGGACATCTGGGAGATGGAGTTCACCGCCCACAAATTCCCCACCCAAGCCATTCCAATGGGCGCGGTGGTCACCGCCTCCGGCACCGGCGCGGAGATGAATGGCGGCGCGGTCATCACCAACGAGGAGAAGAACATCAAAACAGGCATCTTTGCCGCCGCGCCCCGCTTCGCCATTCTGGACCCGGTCTATACCATGTCCGTCCCCTATCCCCAGGTGATCTCCGGGGCCTTTGACACCTTGAGCCACGCCATGGAGACCTACTTTGGCCGCTCCGACCGGGACAATGTGTCCGATGATGTGGCCGAGGCCGTCATGCGCAACACCATCCGGAATATGCGCACCCTGCTCCGGGAACCGGACGACTACACCGCCCGAAGCAATCTGATGTGGGACTCCGCCATGGCGGAGAACGGTATCCTGAAGGTGGGCCGCCTCACCGACTTTGAGTGCCACCAGATCGAGCATCAGCTGGGGGCCTACACCGACTGCAACCACGGCCAGGGATTGGCGGTGATCCATCCGGCCTACTACCGCCATATCTGCCAGGCGGCCCCCGCCAAGTTTGCCCGGTTCGCGGTGAATGTCTGGGGCATCTCCCCGGAGGGCAAGACCGAGGAGGAGCTGGCCGCTGCCGGTATCGACGCGCTGGCGGACTTTATCCAAGAGTGCGGCCTGCCCACCCGTCTGCGGGACCTGCGCATGAAAGCGGATGCCGCGTCCCTGCTGATCCCGGAGCGGCTGAAGGAGATCGCGGACAGCTGCAATACCTTCCCCAACGGCTATAAGCGGCTCACCCACGAAGATATCTATGACATTTTTATGGAATGTCTGTAAGATGAAAAGGGAAGAGCAGATATAACGGGGCCATGAGAAAGGAATATGACACAAATTATTAGAATTATCGGAATATTCATAACATAGCATTTAATGACAGCAAAAAAGGTTAAGCATCTGGCGGCGGGGAGAGCCTGTTTTTCTCCCACTACGATCCCAAAACCGTGGAGTGGTTCATGTCGATCCTGTAAAGGTTCCGCATATGCGTCCGAAAACTGCAAAAACAGTTCATCTGCATGGATTGAGATGCCGGTGAGATAGGAAACGGAATAAACAGGCCGGCTGGAA
>OIYT01000751.1_pt1 | contig 27701 bp, 19 predicted proteins | sample 1588201 | NCBI WGS metagenome assembly OIYT01 (sample SAMN03283260) | human gut metagenome | biome: human-associated habitat; material: feces | host: Homo sapiens | place: USA | collected 2013
GTCGGACTGGAGAACAAGGCGCGCCGCCTGCCGCATGAGCTTTCCGGCGGCGAGCAGCAGCGTGTTGCCATTGCGCGCGCGCTGATCAACAACCCGACGATGATCATCGCCGACGAGCCGACGGGCAACCTCGACCCTGCCCGCTCCTTTGAGATCATGCTCCTTTTGGAGCAGATCAATGCGCTCGGAACGACGGTTCTGGTCGTCACGCACGAAAAGGGTCTGGTCGACCGCTTTACCAAACGCGTAGTCGCGATTGACGAAGGAAAAGTAATCAGCGACGGAATGGACGGTTACTATGAAGCACAATAATTTCAGCTATCTGCTCGGCGAGGGCTTCCGTGCCACGTTCAAGCACGGATTCATGTCCTTCTGCGCCGTGTGCATCACCGTTGCCTGCTTGGTCATCGTCAGCAGCTTCGGACTTATCACATACAACCTAAACCTTATGATCAAGGACATCCAGAAGGAGAACCGCATCCTCGCCTGTGTCGACGAGACCTATACCGATTCTCAGGCGCGCAGCGTCGGCTCAAAGATCAATCAGAACGTCAACGTTTCCAACGCCATTTACGTTTCCCGCGAGGAAGTGACGCGCCGCTTTTATGAGAAGTTCGGCGCGGAGCAGGCAGAGGGTCTGCCCTCCGATACCTTCCGCGCGCAGTATGAGATCACGCTGATCGACAACGGTAAGACCGAGCAGACGGCGGCCGAGCTGGAGAACATCCCCGGCATCGCGCTGGTCAACTACGACATTACGATGGCAAACGCCATGACGACCATCCAGAAGGTGCTCTATTCCGTCGCCATTGCCATTGCCGTCGTGCTCGTGCTGGTCTCTCTTGTCATCATCTCCAACACCATCCGCCTTGCCATGCTTGACCGCCGTGAGGAGATCGCGATCATGAAGATGGTCGGTGCGACGAACGGATTTATCCGTCTGCCGTTCCTGATGGAGGGCTTCCTGCTGGGTCTGACCGGCGCGGTTTGCTCCTTCTTCATCGAATGGGGCATTTACCACCTGATCCGCGAGGCGATCCTGAGCACGGGACAGAAGATCTTGCAGCTTGTCTCCTACCAGGAGGTCATGCTTCCCATGGCGATCCTCTGCGGCGTGTGCGGTATGCTGATCGGCGTGTTCGGCAGCTTGATGTCCATTCGTAGATTCTTGAAGGTTTGACCGAAAAGGAGGTTTCTCATCATGTATAAGCACAGACGCCTGATCGTTTCGCTGATTGCCGGTGTTCTGGCCGCTTCGCTGCTTGTCGGCATCGTCCTGATGGCGCTAACCGCCGGCGCGGTTTCGTCCGATGAGATAAAGAAGGAGATCGAAGAGCTTCAGAAAAAAGCGGACGAGCTGGATGAACAGCACGACCAGCTGATCTCCGAGATCGACGCGAAGGATGCGCAAACGCTCTCCGTCGTGGAGCAGAAGCAGCAGCTCGACCAGGAGCTTGGTCTGCTGATCTCCGAGATCGACAATGCAAATGAACAGATCCGTCAGTATAATCAGCTCATCGCCCAGAAGCAGGCGGAGCTGGACGAATTGCAGGAAACGCAGAATGAGCTGACGCAGCGCTACAAGCTGCGCATGCGCACGATGCAGGAACTTGGCGATGTTTCCAACTGGGAGGTCGTCTTCCAAGCCGAGAGCTTTGCCGATATGCTCAGCCGCAAGGTGATGGTCAGCGAGGTCGCCGCCGCCGATCAGGAGATGATCGACGAGGTGCGCACGGCTGCCGACGCCCTTTACACGGCGAAGGCGGAGCTGGCCGAGGAGCGCGTTGCTGCGGAGCAGGTCAAGGCGAACATCGCGCAGATGCAGGCCTCCCTGGAGGAGAAACGCGCGCAGTCGGACGAAGTCCTGTCGGAGCTTGTTGCGGACAAGGATGAGCTGCTCAAGCAGAATCGGGCCTTTGAAGATCAGGAGGCTGAGCTGAGCGACGAGATCGCAAAGGCGCAGGTTCGCTATCAGGAGCAGAAGGCGAAGGAAGAAGAAGCCGAGCGCAAGCGCCGCGAAGAGGAAGAACGCAGACGCCAAGAGGAAGAAGCGAAGAATAACAACAATAATAACGGCAACAATGGTAACAACGGAAGCAACGGCAATAATAACAGCGAAAAGCCGAAGCCGAGCGAATCCTTCCTCTACCCGCTGCCGAGCGGCGCAGTCCTGACCAGCGCCTACGGTTATCGCGTCCACCCGATCACCGGCAACTACAGCCTACATAACGGTGTCGATCTGGCGATCGGCGCGGGCACGCCCATCTACGCAGCCAAGAGCGGCTACGTTTCCGAGGCGACCTACAGCTATGTCTACGGCTACTATGTCACCATCAACCATATGGACGGTTTTTCCACGCTCTACGGCCATATGACCAATTACATCGTCTCCTCCGGACAGTATGTCAACCGCGGCGATGTGATCGGTTACGTCGGCACGACGGGCTGGTCGACCGGCAACCACCTGCATTTTACCATCTATTATAACGGTTCCACGGTCAATCCGTTGGACTATGTTTCCGTCCAGTGACACAAATCTGACCGGAGCCGATTTCCGGCTCCGGTATTTTAATGAGGTGCTGTTATGAAAAAGAAACTGACCCTGTGGCTCGCCGTCGCGCTCTGCGCCGTGACGCTGACGGGCTGCTTCCGCTTTGAGCAGAAGGTCGACACGCCCGCCGCGACGGACGCGGCCTACATTGAAAAACTCAACGAGATCGTTGCACTGCTCGACGAAAAGTATGTCGATGGCTACGATACCTCGAAGCTCGGCGACTACCTTGCGCAGGCTGCCGTCAGCGCGACGGGCGACCGCTGGAGCTATTATGTCAGCGCCGAGGATTACGAAAAGCTGCTGGAACAGAACAACAACGCCTATGTCGGCATTGGCGTGACGATCCAGAAGGTCAACGAGGCCGACGAGGGCTACACGGTGGTTTCGGTGACGCATAACGGCCCCGCGGAGGCCGCCAGTATCCTGACCGGCGACATGATCGTCGCAGTCGAGGGACAGAGCACAACGGAGCTTACCATGACAGATACGCAGCAGCTTGTGCGCGGCGAAGAGGGAACACAGGTCAATCTGACGCTTCTGCGCGACGGCGAGCGACTCGATGTTGCGGTGACGCGCAAGACGATCGAGGTAGACGTGGTCAAATATGAGATGCTCGACGATAACATCGGCTATCTGAAGATCAACAACTTCGAAAACCACTGCTACCGTGACAGCGTTGCGGCGATCGAGGATCTCCTCTCGCAGGGAGCAACATCGCTGATCTTCGACCTGCGCTTTAACCCCGGCGGACGGAAAAATGAGCTGGTGCAGTTGCTGGACTACCTCCTGCCGGAAGGCCCGCTGTTCCGGTCGGTCGACTATCAGGGCAAGGAGACGATCGACTATTCCGACGAGAAGTGCCTGTCGCTCCCCATGGCAGTCATTGTTAACGATGATAGCTACTCTGCGGCAGAGTTCTTCGCGGCGGCTTTGCAGGAATACCATGCCGGTGTCGTTGTCGGTACGCAGACCTGCGGCAAGGCGAACTATCAGCAGACCTACCGCCTCTCCGACGGCTCCGCCGTCGCGGTCTCCACCGGCCATTATCAGACGCCCAACGGAGTGACACTCGCGGGCGTCGGCGTGACGCCGGATCAGATCGTGGAGGTCGATGACGAGACCTACGCGGCGCTTTACTATGAAAAGGTCGCCCATGCGGACGACGCGCAGCTGCAAGCGGCAATTTCCGCCCTGAAGCAATAAATTACTTGACAGAACCGCTTGTAATCTCTATAATCATTGCGAAATTAATTTTTGGAGGGGAGTTTCCATGGCAAAAGAGTATAAGTTGACCAGAGACCGCCTGAAAGAGCTGGAAGCAGAACTGAACTATTTGAAGACCACCCGCGAGAAAGAGGTTGCCGAGCAGATCAAGGAGGCACGCTCCTTTGGCGACCTTTCGGAAAACAGTGAATATGACGAGGCAAAAAATGAGCAGGCAAAGCTCTACGGCAGAATTGCCGAAGTGGAAAACATCCTGTCCCATGCCGTTGTGATCGACGAGACGACCGACGCCGAGGTAGAAGACCGCGTCGGCCTTGGCTGCACGGTCAAGGTGCGCGACATCGAGTTTGACGAGACGGATGTTTATGCCATCGTCGGTTCGCAGGAGGCAAACCCCATGGAAAAGCGCATTTCCGACGACTCTCCCTTTGGCCGCGCCATGCTTGGCAAGCACATCGGAGATATTGTCGAGGTGGAAGCGCCGGTCGGCGTCGTCCGCTTTGAAATTCTTGACGTGAACCGTTAACAGGAGGAATATTGTGGCAAAGTTTGTACCGCAGGAGGAGCTTTCTCTGGTCGATCAGGTAAGGATACGCAGAGAAAAGCTCGCACAGCTACGAGAGGAAGGACAGGATCCCTTTGAGATCACGTCGTATGACGTGACGGCGACCAGCGCGCAGATCAAGAACGATTTTGACGCGATGGAAGGCAAGACGGTTCGCGTTGCCGGCCGCTTGATGAGCAAGCGCGGCATGGGCAAGGTCATCTTTGCGGATCTGCAAGACGATCAGGGACGCATCCAGCTGTATATCAAGTTTGACGAGATGCCCGAGGTCGGTTTTGAAGCCTGCCGCAAGCTCGACATCGGTGACATCGTCGGCGTCTCCGGCGATGTGTTCCGCACGCAGCGCGGCGAGATCTCCGTGCGCACGCATGAGGTGACGCTGCTTGCCAAGGCGCTCCTGCCGCTGCCGGATAAGTTCCACGGCCTGACCAACACGGAAACGCGCTACCGTCAGCGCTATGTTGACCTGATCGCAAACCCCGAGGTCAAGGAGACCTTCGTAAAGCGCAGCAAGATCCTGCGCGAGCTGCGAACCTATCTGGACGGCAAGGGCTTCCTCGAGGTAGACACCCCGATCCTGACCCCGTTTGAGATCGGCGCGGCTGCCCGCCCGTTCTTTACGCACCATAACACGCTCAATATGGACATGGTGCTGCGCATCGAGACCGAGCTTTATCTGAAGCGGCTGGTCGTCGGCGGCATGGATCGTGTTTACGAGGTCGGCCGCATCTTCCGCAATGAGGGCATGGATCCGAAGCACAATCCGGAGTTTACGACCATTGAGCTGTATCAGGCCTATACCGACTACCACGGGATGATGGATCTTGTGGAGGATATGATGAAGACCGTGGCACAGAACGTCTGCGGCGGCCTCACCATTCCCTATCAGGGCAGGATGATCGACCTGAGCCACTGGGAGCGCATGACGATGGTCGAGGCGGTCAAGAAGTATTCCGGCGTGGACTTTGCCGCGATCATGACGGACGAAGAGGCCGTTGCGGCGGCGAAGGAGCACCAAGTGGAGCTGCCGGAGCTGCCGACGAAGGGTGCGATCCTTGCCGAATTCTTCGATGCCTTTGTCGAAGAAAACCTCATCCAGCCTACCTTTATCTATGACTATCCGGTGGAGAACAGCCCGCTTGCGAAGCGCAAGCCCGATGATCCCGCCTTTACCGAGCGCTTTGAGTATTTCATCAATGCGACGGAGTTCGGCAACGCATTTAGCGAACTGAACGATCCAATCGACCAGAAGGCGCGCTTTGAGCGTCAGGTCGCCGAGCGCAAGCAGCTCGATCCGAAGTGCAATGCGCAGGTTGACTATGACTACATTAACGCGCTGGAGTACGGCCTCCCGCCCACGGGCGGTCTGGGCTTTGGCGTTGACCGCCTTGTGATGCTCCTGACCGATTCGGCCTCCATCCGCGACGTCCTCCTGTTCCCGACAATGAAGCCGTTGGACTGAAAACCAGTTGCAGCACAACGGATTACACCTAAAAAGCCACCCATTTTACGACACTTTTACGACAAATGACGAGAAGCTCGGATGGCAGGCAAACAGAATAGCGTAACGCAATAAGAAGAATCATTGCGAACAGGGAATAACGCACCCGACAGGCAGACGGTATCTTACTGTCTGCCTTTATTTATGCCCAGGGGCTCACAGGAGCCCGCTGACCGCATTCTGGTAGCAAACCCATGCAGGGAGATCCCCTAAAATTAGACCGCTCTGACCGTGGCCTGACCGCTCTGGCAGCGTTCTAAACGAACAAGCGCTAAAAAATGAGAGGACAATATCACCTCTGTGTTAAAGCCTCTCATCTTTGTTAATCGTCAGATTCCTCTGCACCGTCGGCGTAGCCGCTGCGCCGCTGGGAGGGGCTCTTGTTGCTGGTGAACACGATGTGAAGTTACCTTCCTTGTTGTATCTCCGGTCAATCAGGTCAAGGCACGTTGAGGATATAAAGAAGAACATAGAGTGCGGACAGAGCGACGGGGGCGAATGGAAGCAGGTGTCGCTCCTGTGGTGCGCGGCGCTTTGCAAGCATAACCGTCAGCGCGCTCAGTGCGCACAGCAGGATCCACACAAGGATGCACCAGTAGCCGATTTGGTAGTGATAGGCGTTGCCTGACCAGACGACGCCGTCGGGAAGGGAGAAGGCAAACTGATGGGCATCGTTTGTCAGCACGAGCAGCAACAGCAGCGTGGTCGGTGCGCACAAGGACACGGCTCAGACCGGCAAATGTCAGCGCTCGCTCTTCCCGAGCGACAGAGAAACGTAGACGGCGAGAAGGGGAATAAAGAGCATCGGTACGTAGAAAAGGTACCACAGCATCCGAATGGCTGCGGGCGCACTGACAAAATGGAATTTCAGCGTCCGCACGAGAAACCAGAAAACCGTCAGCGCGGAAATGCCAGTCAGGCATCGCCGCATAAGCAGGTGTATGATGCGGCGACGCACGGAAAAGCCCCACGCAAGCATCAGACCGATGTAGATCGCACTGCGCAGCAGAAAAGCGGCAGAATGTCCTGCTTGCCCGCGAAGCGCGCGGCCACCGCGCAAAAAACCGGAATGGCGACGGCCACGGCGTTGCGCCTGTCAGACTGCTTCATTTTCACACCCCCACACCTCCCATTATGCAGGAAATCTGTGAATTTTGCAAGAGGAAAAGCGGCTGCCCAATAACGGGCAGCCGCTCAGGATCGGTTTGATGTTAGTCCAGCGCAAAGCTTGCAAGGATGGCCTGCACGTCAGCGTCTGTGATGGCAATCGAGTTGCCGCCTGCAATACCGACATATACTACCGTGATCTGCAGGCAGAACGGCTCTTCCATCCAGTAAATAGCTTCGGCACCCTTGCCGTATTGGAAGCCCTTGAGCGTGTTGCCGCCGACGGTGATTGGATCGAGATCGACGACATTCTCAAAAAATTCCTTCATCGACTCAAAGTCCGATATATTCATAGAATCGGGATAGTAGGTAAACTGAATACTCGGACTGACCAGAAGGTCGTCCTCGCTCGCGGCGCCCTTGGCCAAAATGAGACCGTTGGGATCCTTGGCACTGCCGTCTTCGGAGAACACGTCGGCCTTTGTCATAGCAAGCCAGCCTTCGGGGCACAGTGCGGAAATCACGCCCGTGTCGTAGGTCTTGCCGGTGATCTGATCCGGCGTTTTCTCTTTGTTGGAGTCCTTCTTCTTGTCGCAGGCACAAAGGGAGAGCAGCAGTACGACGGTAAGGGTAATTGCAATAATACGTTTCATAAGATCATTCCCCTTCATTCTTTGTTCAGATAACGCCAAAGGAAGGTGACGATCTGTGCACGTGTGCAGCCCGCGCCGGGTGCAAAGGTGGTTTCCGTCATGCCGAGCGTGATCTTTTTCTCGACTGCCCAAAGTACGGCCTCATAGTAATACTCGCCCTGCGCTACATCGGAAAACGGATTTTTTGCGCTCACGCCGGGACTTCCGTCGCAGCGCCAAAGGAAGGTGACGACCTGCGCCCGCGTTACCGTGTCATCCGGCGAGAAGGTCACGTCGCTTGTACCCTTGGTCACGTCCATTTTCATAGCCCAAAGCACGGCATCATGGAACCAATCACTGCGCTTTACGTCTTGAAAGGGATTCTCGGCGGATGCCGCAGGCTTGCCGTAGCCTCTCCAGAGGAAGGTCACGGTCTGCGCGCGTGTGCAAGTGGCATCCGGTGCGAAGGACGTCTTCGTCATACCTTCCGTCACACCCTCGTTCACTGCCCAGAGCACGGCGTCATAGCACCAGTCGCCCTCTTTCACATCGGTAAACGGATTAGGGGGCGTTGATTTCTTTACTGTCACGGGAATGACACTGCTATAACCGATGCCGCCATTGGCGGTCTTGACCCGACAGACATAATAACGCGTTCCGACCGTGCTCGTATCGCAGATAAACGACATTCCGCTTTCGTTCATGACGGCGATGATGTCTTCCAGTGCGCCGGTCGTGGTTTCGTACCATATGTATTCGAGATTACCGGCGTCGGGATGTGTTACAATGCAAGTCAGTTTTGCCTCCTGGCCGATCTCCACGGTCAGCGCGGCAGGCAGACGCATTATCGGCGGCGCTTCGGTGCCGCCCACCGTGATGCGCGCACGTGCGGAGGTCGTACTTCCTGCGGCATTTGTGACGACACAGTAGACATAGGCACCGTCCGCCTTTGCAGTAATGCCGTTGAGCGTGAGAATCGCACCGCCTGCGGAAGTGCTAAAGCCTGATGCCGCAAAGCCGACGGCTGCTGTGGCTTCCGCTTCCGTGTCATAAAGGGTTCCGTTATGCGAAATGTACCAGTGGTAGACTGCATCTGCAGCGTTCGTGGCTTCGGTGCTGAACGATGCGTTGCTTCCTTCCGGCCACACGGCATTTTGCGGATTGAGCGTTATCACGGGCGCGGAGGCGGCGCTTGCCAACGGGATCCACAGTGAAAGAAGCAACGCGACCGCCAGTGTAAGGGAAATGATCCTTGCTTTCATGGTCTCCTCCTTTTCCGTTTTTCGGTATGTGAGTTCGATCTGGCTTATTGTACCATATAGCCGGTCGGTATGCCCCGTACTTTTGGAGGGGGAAACCGGATTTAGAGGATAATCACCGCCTGCGTCCCGAGCAGGAGCTTTCCGTCTTGCACCGTTACCGTGCCGCCGGAGACGGCATCCTCATAGCTGCCGTCTGCGAGCGTTGTTTTGACGATTCCGGTGTCTTGCAGCGGGAAGAAGCCGAAGGAGCTTCCGGAGGGGCCGATGTAGGACGCGCTGACGATCCCGTTTTCCTCCTGTGCGTGGAACACACCGTCGGACGGCAGGCGTTTTTTGATTGCGGCAAGTCGGGTCAGCAGCGGACTGATGTCCTTCCCCTGTGCCCAGTCGATCGGCTCGCGCTCAAACAGGGAGGGCGTGTGGGTGGCGCAGACTTCCTGACCGGCGTAGAGGAGCGTCGTACCCTTCAGGAAATAGCTAAATGCTGTCCACGCGGAGAGATTGTCACCGAAGCGGGCAGCGGCGCGCATCTGATCGTGGTTTTCCAAACAGCGCAGCTTGTTGTACTCCGTGCGAAAGCTCAGCTCTTGCAGGTCGATCGCCTCAAGCAGGCGCGTGAGCGGGCCGCCGCCCTGCGTGCAGTCCTCGTAGACCGGCCAGAGGTCGTAGGGGTAGAGAATATCGAACGCGTCGAAAAGCTCCGTGTCCGTCGCGGCGTAGAAGCCCTGTTCGCGGAAGGCACGGATGTGCGCAAGGTGCACGCTTTCGCCCAGCCAGATCGCGTTGGGATGTACTTTTTCCACGGCGGCGCGAGCCTCCATCCAGAATTCGACCGGAACGGTGCTTGCAACGTCGCACCGGAAGCCGTCTACATACTGCGCCCAGAAGCACAGCGACTCGATCTGATAGTCCCAGAGGGCGCGAACGCCGTAGTCCAGATCGACAACGTCTGTCCAGTCGCCGACCTTATTCCCCATGCTCCCGTCCGGCTTGCGGTAGAAAAACTCAGGATGCTCCCGCACAAGCGTCGAATCGGGTGAGGTGTGGTTATACACCACATCGATGATGCATTTCATGCCGTTTTTGTGGATCGCGTCGACCAAATGGATAAAGTCGATCATGGTGCCGTATTCCGGATTGACGGTGCGATAGTCCCGATTGGCATAGGGACAGCCAAGCGAACCTTTTTTGTTCTTGACACCTATCGGGTGGATCGGCATCAGCCAGAGAATGTCAACGCCGAGCGCTGCGATGCGCGCAAGGTCTCCCTCCAGCGAGCGGAAGGTTCCCTCGGGGGTGTGGCTGCGCGGATAAACTTCGTAAATGACGCTGTTGCGCAGCTTGTTGTCGGTGTTTCGAGCCATATCAAGTGCCTCCGCTTGTTCTAAATTTCGGCGCGTGACAGCCGGCAGAGGGCGGTGCGCGCCGCTGTCCTCATTTTATCATAAAACAAGCCGGAAACAAGTGGTCAAAAGACGAAATTTCACGAAAGAGGAGATTGACGAACCGGCGCAGGTAGGCTATAATACAAGCAAAATCACGATACGGAGGTATGACGATGAGTATTGTAGTTCTCGGCGCTGTTTTTGTTGACATCAAGGGCTATCCCACCGCTACGTATATTCCGGGGGGGAGAAATGTCGGTCGTGTAGAGCAGGTGCATGGCGGCGTCAGCCGAAATATCGTGGAGGATATTGCCAATGTGGAGCTGCGCCCGACGTATGTCAGCCTCGTGGATGACACAAGCATCGGTGACGACGTTCTGAAAAAGCTGCAAAACCACAAGGTTAACACCGAGTATATGCGCCGCACACCGGACGGCATGGGCACATGGCTCGCCATTTTCGACAACGACGGCGATGTCCTCGCGGCGATCTCCAAGCGTCCCGATCTTCGTCCGATCGCCGATATTCTCGACGAGCGCGGCGATGAGATCTTCGCGCAGGCGGACAGCGTTCTGCTGGAAATCGATATGGACAAGGAAGTCGTCAAGCGTGTCTTTGCCCTTGCCAAAAAGTACAACAAGGCGATCTATGCCGCCGTTACGAACATGAGCATCGCCGTGGAACGCCGCGACTTCTTGCAGTCGACCGACTGCTTTGTCTGCAACCGTCAGGAGGCGGGCATTCTCTTCTCCGAAGACTATGAGGAGACTCCGCCCGAGGAGCTGGCAGAGATCCTCGCACAGAAGGTCACGCAGGCGCGCATTGCCCGCATGGTCATCACACTGGGCGCCGACGGCGCGGTCTACGCCTCTGCCGACGGCGAGAAGGGTGTGATCCCTGCAAAGCGCGTCGCCGTGCGCGACACGACCGGCGCAGGTGACGCGTTCTTCGCAGGTGTTTCCATTGGCCTGACTTATAACCGCTCCCTGGAGGAAGCGTGCAATATCGGCACACGCCTTGCGACCGCGGTCATCTGCACCTCCGAAAATGTCTGCCCGCGCTTCCTGCCGAGCGAGTTCGGCCTGGATGTACCGGTGCAGGATTAAACCATAAGAATGAAAGCGACGTCGGGCATTTCCAGACGTCGCTTTTTCCCGTCCAATATAGATGCGGCCTGCCGCTGTGCCGACTATACAAATTCAACAAAGATTAGAACGCAACTCAAAAAAACGGCTTACAGGATTGACTTTTTTGTTGCCTCCGGTATAATTATAGTGTATCTCCATAGGAATGTTTTTGTAGATGCTTGCCGGGGAGGCGTTCGCTGCTCCTCGAGCAAACATAAGACGGCGAATATGACGCCGAGACGGCTTCCTGCCGCCTCCGGCATGGCGGAGGACGAGATTTCCGAGGAACACACTTTTCGGGCGGCCGGTTGGAACGCCCGCCGGTTTCCGTCCTTGTCAGCACGCACCGCAACGGTGCGACGCTCCCCGCAGAGTTGTGTGCATACATATTATAATGTGTGTGTGCGGTTCGCGCTGTGAGCGAACGTTTTGCCTCTGCAAAATGTGACCGGCTCCGTGAAAGAACGATCGAGGTTAGCCCTTGCCCGCATGGGAGAACGCCTGTGCTCTTTGAGCGCTTGCTTCGCGTATGGCCATGCCGAGCAAAACGAGGGCGCTTTGCCTTGTGTGCAACCGCTGAACATCCGCTTGTTCTGAGGGGAGCCACGCAGAGCCATCCAACCGCCCCCGCAAGCATTTTCCCAGTCCAAACGGTGCGGCACCGCACTTGCGCGATGCTGCCACTACTATTTAGGAGGAATAAAAAATGAAGCATACAACCAAACGCATTGTTTCCGTGCTGTTGGTCCTGTGCATGGTGCTGTCTGTTCTTCCGGCAAGCGTATCTGCCGCGCCGGATCAGACGCTCAAGGTGGCGTTCCGCTACCGCTATCAGTCGACCAGCGAACCATTGGGAGGCGAGTACGGACGCTCTGACGTCCAGACCGTCACCGTTGACGCCGACGGTTCTTTTGAACTGGCGCTCCCGACGAACTATGCGGACGCCATCCCGAACGCTTCGTTTAACGGGGACATCCTGCCGAACCTCTCTGACGGCGGGCAGAACGTTGCAGGCGCTTCCGTTTCCTATGATCCGGCAAGCGGCAAGGTCAACGTCACCGGATGCACGGAGGAGCTGGATGAGTCCAAGACGTACCTGATCGATATGGTGTTCTATCAGCTGCTCTATTCCGTTGATTTCGGCGGCAATGTGTTCGGCGACCTGCACTGGACCGATAAGGTAACGGTGCCTGAGGCGCCCACGGCCGACGAAACACGTTGGTTCCTTGGCTGGGCCTACAACGGCAAAAAGTACATCCCCGGCGGCGAGATCCTTATTTCCGATCTGTTTGCCGAGCTGCCCCATGGCACGACCACGCTGACTATGGAGCCGGTGTACCTCGACCTGACTGAGAAGCACATCGTCCTCTGGACGGATGGGCTGACCGGTGAGATCTATCGCGTGGATACCGTCGCCGACGGCGAAACGGTGGAAGCACCCGAGGTCGAAAAGTACTGCTACCGTTTTACCGGCTGGGACGCGGACACGACCGAGGCGATCACGGGTAACAAGGTCTTCCGTGCGCAGTGGCAGGGAAACATCACCGAGATCGAGTATTTCACCAATTTCTGCGAGATCGACGCGGAGGATACTGCCACCGTCGGCACGACCCACTACGTCTCCGTGTGGGCGGACGGGGGCTATGAGCCGGGTGTCGTATCCTACGAATATGGTGAAAACGGCTTCGGCTTTGCTAATCTGGTAGCGATCGACGACAAGCAGGCGGTCTATCAGTTCAAGGTTCCCGCAGCGGAGAAGATCAGGGTTTACGCCACCTGCTACAGAGCGCCGCAGACCTACGCGGTCTCCTTCTATGCCGACGGCGCTCTTGTCGAGCGCGTCAACGTCGAAGAGGAGGGCAGCGTGATCGCACCGGCCATCCCTGAGAAGGCGGGCTATGACGCGCTTTACTGGGTCAACGCTGCCGACATTCCCTTCGTGAAGGCCGGCGAGAAGATCGAAAACGTCGTTGCCGACGACCGCTGGGATGCGGTCTATGCGCCCAAGACCTATACACTCAACTGGTATCATTCCGAGCAGGACCTGCCTGCGAAGGATACGGTCAAGTACAACGACTTCTTTATCGTTCCGGAATATGAGGGCGAGGTCCCCGAGGGCCAGACCTTCCTCGGCTGGCGCGGCAAGGAGTACGGCCAGTTCTACGTCGCCCAGCAGGCGGCTCTGATGGGCGTTACGCCCGAATCCGGCGAGCTGGAGTTCTATCCGGTCTTCGCGGACAACACCGAGTATTGCATCGTGAAGTTCGTTGTGGATGGCACGATCTACGACGCGCAGCTCTACGAGCAGAAGTCCGGCCAGAATTTACGCCTCCCTGCGGAGCCAACCAAGGAAGGCTATACCTTCGTCGGCTGGTTTGACGCGGATGATAACGAAGCGGACGAAGAGACCATCGTTCCGCTGACCGGCGCCACCTACACCGCAAAGTTTGAAGCAGAGACCCACCAGGTTACGCTTATCAACTCCGAGCACGTCACGCTGGGCATCCTGCCCGAGAACGGCGCGGCGAAGACCGGCGACAAGGTTCTCATCGGCGCTTATGCGCAGGCCGGCTACGAGACCTTCTTCCTCTATGCAAGTACCGTCTCCGGCACGCCCATTGCGCTGAGCCAGTTCGGTGGCGAACCGTATGACGTTCCCGACGCAAACGGCTACATCTTTGTGATGCCCGCCGAGGACGTGACCGTGACGGTCGTCGAGAAGGCGACGCTCAACACCGCAAGATTCTACGTGGACGGCGAGCTGTACGCTTTTGAGCATGTCAAGTCCGGCGAGGCTCCCGAGGCTCCCGCGCAGCCCGTCAAGGAAGGCTACACCTTCATCGGCTGGCGCTCCGGCGATAAGCTCTACACGCCCGACGAAGCCTTCGACGCGATCTATGCCGACAAGGACTACACCGCCGAGTTTGAGATCAATACCTATGACCTGACCTACTATCGCGGCGAGGAGGCCGACGCCTCCGAGTACAAGTGCATCCTTGCGCTGCCCGACGGCACGTTTGTTGAGTTCTTCAACAACGATACCGTCAATATGCCGACCTACGTCGTAGGCGACGTGACCTACGGCGACACGGTCGTCCTTGGCGAGCCGATGCTGCCCGGATATGTCTTTAAGGGCTGGCTCGACGAGTCCGGCTATGTCCATCCGGCAGGCGCAAAGTTCACCATGCCCGCAAATGACGTTCTCCTGACTGCGGCCTGGGAGATCGACACCGGCCTGAACTGCATGGTTCGCTTTGTCGTTGACGGTCAGCTCTACAGCGCGTTCCTTGCCTTCGACGGACAGGACGCCACCATTCCCGCTGTCGATCCGGAGGTCGCCGGCAAGCGCTTTATCGGCTGGATCTACGGTGAGAACACCTATTCCAACGACGGCGTGAAGGACTTCGTTGTGGAAGCGAACGAAGAGCGCGAGATGACCCTTGAGGCTGCCTTCGAAGACATTCTCTACACCGTCACCTACAACGTCGACGGCGACCTGACCAAGGTTGAGGATATCCCCTACAACACCGAGCTTGTCACGCCGCTGGCACCCGAGAAAGATGGCTACACCTTCGTTGCTTGGCAGGACGAGGCAAACGGCGCGTACTATCTGGCAAACACTGCCTTCACCGTCACCTCCGACCGCACCTTCACGGCGGTTTGGATGAAGGACGATGTGCAGCACGTCGTTAAGTTCTTCGATGAGAAGGGCAATCTGGTCGACCTCTTCGTCGTGAAAGAGGACGCGACCGTCACCGCTCCCGCCTATGAGCAGGGACGTGCCGACGCCGAGTACGTTTGGGTCGACGTTGAGAACAATGCGTTCCTCCGTCAGAACGGAAGCCTTGTCGTCGACAAGGACTACAACTTCCGCGCGACGAAGACCAGCGAAGCGGCCTATGATGTGACCGTCGCCGTTCTTCCGGCGGATGCGCCTGAAAATGTTGCCACCGTCATCGGAACCGATCATCTGCTCGGCGAAGTCGTCCGTGTGGATGTCGTCGTTCCCGAAGGCTATGTGCTCAAGAGCGTTTCCGCGCTGAGTGCGAACGGAACGCCCGTGGTCGCGACGCTTGTCCATGAAGACGGCGCGAACTACGCCCTCTACTTCACCATGCCTTCCGACAATGTGAACGTTACCGTCGAGCTGGAGCAGATCCCCGTCGGCTCCACCGTCGTCAAGTTCTATAACGACGGCGACCTGTACGATTACATCATCGTCGAGAAGGGAACCAACGGTACCGCTCCGGAGACCGCGCCCACCAAGGCGGGCTATAGCTTCGTCGAGTGGCGCTCCGAGGACGCCTTTGTCGGCGCGGGCGGCACCTTCGCCGTTGCGGCGGATGCTCCCGACGAGATTGTCTACAACGCGATTTACACGCAGAACCTCTACAAGGTGCACTTCAATCTGGACGGCGGCACGCCCGACTATCCGGATATCCACGACGTGACCTACGGTGAAACGGTCGTTCTTGCCGACGCGGCACAGAAGGACGGCTATGTGTTCATCGGCTGGCGTGAAGACGCCACCGGCATCGTCTACGGTGCGGGCGCGAACTACGTGGTCTATGCCGACTCCGACTTCACCGCGATCTGGGAAGCTGCCGAGTGCATCGTCCGCTTCATTGATCCGGACACCGGCATCCTCTATGGCTATGAGCCTGTCAGCGAAGGCAAGCAGGTCACCGCCCCCGAGGCTCCGACCGTGGAAGGCAAGACCTTCCTGTACTGGGTCAATAAGGAGAACGCGACGGACAAGGTCTTTGCCGGCGCGCTGACGCCCAACATCCTCGAAGACACCACCTACTTTGCCGTTTACGAGACCAGCCAGCATAACATCGCCGTCGTGACCGACAACTGCACCGTCTCCGGTATTCCTACCGGCAGCGTCGATGTCGGTACGGCCGTCAGCTTCACCGTCGCCGCCAACGAGCGCTACACCGTCGCCTCCGTCGTCCTGACCTACACCGACGGCCTGAGCCCCGTGGTGCGTGAGCTGCATCCCGATGAAAACGGCGTTTACACCTTTGTCATGCCCGATGCGGACGTCACCGTTACAGCGAAGGCCGTGCAGAACGTGTTCTCCATCTTCACGCAGACGGATGCCAACGGCTCGATCCATGTCGCGCAGTATGCCGCCGCCAACGATGCGGTCGAGTTCACCGTCACGGTCAACGAAGGTTACGTTCTGAGCAACATCTATGCGCGCACTGCCTCCGGCAAGATCGTCGCGCTTGCGGCTCTTGACGTCGAAAACGGCACCTATCTGTTCACCATGCCCGCAGAGGACGTCACGATCTACGCCTTCACGAAGAAGGCGGACTTCACCGTTACCTATCTCGATGCGGACAACACCCTGCTCGCGATCGTCCCCGTCGCCTACAACGAGCTGGCTTCCGCGCCCACCGCGCAGAAGGACGGCTATAAGTTTGTCGGTTGGGAGAAGCTCCCGCAGAATGGCACCATGTTCGATCCCGCGACCGACAAGGTCACGGAGAACCTGATTGTCCGCGCCGTTTATGAAGGCCTGCCCTTCACGGTCGAGGCGGGACTGGTCGATCACGTGCATATGCTCAACGCCGAGTGCACCGTCAGCAGCGGCAACGTAAACTCCAGCAATCTCCTTCAGGGCAAGCTCATTGCCGAGGCAGGCAAGGACGTTTACTTCACCGTCGCGGCCGACTATGACTATGTCATCACCGGCATTGCGATCGTCGGTCTGGACGGCAGCAAGACCATCATCGAGCCGACGCTGCGTCTGAAGGAAACGGTCGATGGCATCAACTACTACACCGTGACCTTCCCGATGCCCGCAGAGAACGTCAAGATCGACGTTTATACCGCCGCAAAGCTGTTCCGTGTGGACGTCGAAGAGAATGTTGACTTCGCGGGAGACTACACCATCAACGGCTTCTACACCAACAACCTGCTGGTTCCGCAGGGCGATTTTGTCACCATCAACATTCAGCCGATCGCCGGCTACGAAGTCGTGGATGTGACCGGTACCTTCTTTGACGGCATCAGCCGCGTCTCCCTTGTTGATTTCACGCTGAGTGCCGACAAGACCCAATTCACCTTCCCGATGGTCGCAAGAGATGTTCTCGTCGAGATCACTTACGCGCCCATTGAGTACAACGTTGACGTGAAGACCAGCAACTTCGAGACCTATAAGCCGGATACCTCCGTGAATCCCGCGAAGGTCGTCGAGAGCTTGGATCCCGAGCTGACCAGCAAGGGCCGCATTGAGCTGCTCCCGCTCCAGCTTGAGGACTATACCAACGAAAACGACGCGGTCTATAAGATCCCCGCCAACGGCACCGCAATCGTTGACCAGCGTATCTGTTTCCAGATTGTTGCCTACACCGGCTATGAGCTGGACTACGTGACCGTCACCTATGATAACGGCGAGCGCACCTGCCCGCTGACCTTCAAGGACGGCAAGTATTACTTCGATATGCCCGCCGACGACGTGGTCATCACTGCCGTATTTAAGGAAAAGACCTACACCGTCACGAAGGACGCTGCATCCGAGCGTTACGGCAAGGTCGAAATGAACGCTCTGCGCGAGAATGTCATCTCTGTGGACTATAAGGACGAGGTCTCCGTCGTCGTTACACCGGACGCGGGTTATCAGGTCAGCCGTATCTACTACGTGCTTGCCGACGGCAGCGTCATGGACTTCGACAAGGCGAGCTACGAGAACCTCACCGTGCTGTCCGACGCGCTGGATACCGATCACTCCATCCTCTTCCATATGCCGGCGACCGATGTCACCGTCTATGTTGAGTATGCCGCGATCGACTATACGGTCGATGACATTTGCCAGCAGGCAACGGTGAGCTACACCACGCCGCATCATGTCGGCGAGCAGGTGGTGTTCACCACCGAGGCGAACGAAGGCTACATCATCACCAAGGTTTACGTGGTCAACCAGTTTACCGGTGAGCGTGTTGAGATCCACACCGCTTCGACCAACGCGGTCTACGGCGCGACCTACACCTTCACGATGCCTGCGGCTCCCGTGACCATCCACGTGGAGACCATTGAGGACGAGTTCAATGTCGTCTATATTGCAAACGGCAACATCGTCGACTATGAAGACGTTCCTTACCTGAGTACTGCCGACGTCGCCTCCCGTGTGGCGATGGTCGAGAATGCTCCCGCCGGTTATCACTTCGTCGGCTGGACTTCCAAGGATGTCCAGACGCCGGTCACGGAACCGAGCGTGAACAATGACGACTTCGTCGTCATCCAGAAGACGTACATCTTTGCCGTCTATGAAAAGGACGAGATCCACGTCCACTTCTTGGCGACCGAAAACGGCACCGTCACCGAGCTGTCCACGGGCAACACCGCGGAATACACGCTCACGACGACTCATTTCGGCGATGTCGTAGCGTTCACCGCTGTTCCCGCCGAGGGCTATGTGATCGACGTCGTTTCCATCACCACGCTCAACGGCGACGGCTACACGCTGGACATCAAGCCCGTTGTCAGCGGAAACACGTACACCTTCGTTATCCCCGCGACCTTCAAGGCGAATATCCACGACGTGCTCGCTACCGAAGTGACCGTGGGCGTGACCTTCAAGAAGGACACCTTCACGCTCACCAAGGCTGCCGACTGCGGCACCGACGGCACCATCGCCGTCAACGGCAAGGTCAGCACCGAGACCTCCTTCAACTATCTGTATCAGGATGATGTCACCATCGCGGCGACGCCCGACGCAGGCTACTATGTGGCCTCCATCGTCGCGGTCAATGCCGACGGTACCGTCAAGTTTGAGAAGATCGGCGCGAAGCCCGCTGTCGATACGCCCGCAGGCGACCCGCTGACCCTGAGCTTCCGGATGCCCGCCTGCGACCTTACCTACAAGGTCGTCTATGAGAAGATCGACTACTCCATCACCTGCGTCTACAACGCGGAGCAGGGAACCGTCACGACCGATCCGGCGAACATTGCGCAGATCGGTGACATCGTGACCGTTACCGTAACGCCGAAGGACGGCTACAAGCTGGCCGAGCTGACCGCGACCTACGCAAACGGTGAGAAGTCGCTGCTTCTGACTCAGGTCGCCGAGAACACCTACACCTTCACCATGCCGGCTGACGCCGTTGTCATTACGGCGCTCTTCACTGAGGTCACGTACAATGTCCACATGGACGTCATTGGCAACGCCGATGTTACACTCAACGGCGACTACACCTATGACCTCACGGCCGACTACCTTGACACCATTACCATCGACGTCGTGCCCGATGCGGGCTGGAAGCTCGTGTCCATCGTCGTCAACGGCGGTGCGGTCGCAGTCAACGAAGAGATCAAGCCGGAAGGCGGCAAGTACACCTTCACCATGCCGCACGAGGATGCAAACATCGTCGTCACGCTGGAGAAGACCAGCCTTGATATGACCGCACACGCGCTGAACTTCTACGAAGAGGGTCACGGCACCGTGACGCTCAATCCGGAGAAGGTCGCATACGTCGGCGATCGTATCATCATCACTGCCGATCCGGACGATGGCTACCGTGTGAAGGAAGTCGTCGTGGAAGACAAGTACGGCTACGCCATTCCTGTTTCCTTCATCAGCGGAACGCCGGGCTATGTGGAGACTTGGAGCTTCACCATGCCTGCCTACGACGTAAATATCAAGGTTTACTTCGAGGTGCAGGGCGCTTCCTACTACGACGATGTGCGTACCGATCATTGGTTCTATAATGCCGTTACCTTTGTGACCGACCGCGGTTACTTCCTCGGCATTACCGATGAGCTGTTCGGGCCGTATATCAACATGAACCGTGCAATGTTCGTTACCGTCCTCGGCAGAATTTCCCGTGTGGATACTTCCAAGTACACCACGCAGGCGTTCAAGGATGTCGAGCTTGGCACTTACTATGCACCGTATGTCGCATGGGCTGCCGAAAACGGGATCGTCCTTGGCAGAAGCGTGGATGTCTTTGATCCGAGCGCCAACATCACCCGTGAGGAAATGGCGGCGATCATGTACCGCTACTGCGAATTCCTCGGCGAAGACATGACCCTGAAGAATCAGGTCTTCATGGATCGCTACGAAGACGCCGGCAAGATCAGCACGTGGGCACACCCCTATGTCGAGTGGGCTGTCGGCGTCGGTCTGATCCGCGGTATGTCCGACACGACCATCGACCCGCTGTCCTATGCAAGCAGAGCGCAGGTCGCGCAGGTCATTATGAACCTCTGCGACAAGGTTCTCTACGAATAATTCCCCAAAAGAGCGGGGGAGCGGTAATGCCGCTCCCCCGTGTTTTTTGCCGCCCGCGCAAAATCTTCTTTACTTTCGCAAAAGAAAGTGCTATACTCTCCGTGTACCAAAGACGGAGAGGTGAACCGTATGAATAATCGAAACAAGCGCTCGGATCCGAATTGTGAGCTGTATGCTGCGCTGACAAAGCTGAAAACGCCGGAAGAGTTTCACCGCTTTTTCACCGATCTGTGCACGCAGGCGGAACTCAACGCGATCGAGCAGCGCTATGAGGTCGCAAGGATGCTCCATTCCGGACTCATCTACAACGACATTTTAGCGAAGACGAATGCCAGCTCCGCGACCATCAGCCGCGTGAACCGCAGCCTTTGTAACGGCGAGGGATCCTACGAGATGATCTTTGAGCGCCTTAAGGAGAAGGAATGACGGCGTATGCTTCGCTTGCTGCCGCCTATGACGGGCTGACGGGCGACATCCCGTATGCACAGGTGCTTGATTTTTTAGAGGCGGTATTGCGCCAAGAGGGAAAGCGCCCGAAGAGCGTGCTCGACCTCGCGTGTGGTACCGGCTCTATGTCTTTGCTCCTTGCGCAGCGCGGCTATCAAGTACTTGCGTCGGATATTTCCGAGGAAATGCTGACACAGGCCGCGGCGAAAGCGGCCGACATGGGCGACCGTGCCCCTTATTTCATCCACCAGCCCATGCAGCGCCTGCGCCTTCCGATCCCTGTGGACGCGGTCTTCTGCCTGCTCGACAGCCTGAACTATCTGACGCAGCCGGAAGACTGCAAAAAGACGCTGCACCGCGTCTTTGAGGCGCTTTCGTCCGGCGGTGTGTTTCTTTTTGACATCAATACGCCGGAGAAGCTGTATGCGCTGGACGGACAGGTCTTTCTGGACGAAAATGAGGATAGCTACTGTGTCTGGCGCGCGGACTTCGATACGGAAGAAAACTGCTGCTATTACGGGATCGACCTGTTTTCGCGGCGGGGTGATCTGTGGAGCCGCAGCTTCGAGCAGCACTGCGAATATGCCTATGACCCGCAGACGCTTTGTCTTTGGCTGCAAGAGGCCGGTTTTACGATGGTTCGCTGCTTCGGTGACCGCCGCATGGAACCGCCGCGTTCCGGAGAACAGAGAATTTACTTTTACGCAGAGAAACCAGCAACGGAGGAGTAATGATGGACTATATCATCCGGGCCATGAGCCGCGACGGTTATGTCAAGGCAATGGCGATCCGCTCGACGGCGATCGTCGAGCGCGCGAGAATGATCCACAAAACGACACCGACGGCAACGGCAGCGCTCGGACGCCTGCTTTCTGCCTGCTCTATGATGGGCAATCTTCAAAAGGTCGAAGACGGCGCGCTGACGCTCCAGGTCAAGGGCGGCGGCCCGCTCGGCACGCTCCTTGCTACGTCCGACGCTGTCGGCAATGTGCGCGGTTATGTCCATAACCCGTCGATCACGCTTTTGGAGAAATATGCAGGCAAACTGGACGTGGGTGCCGCAGTCGGCACCGACGGTATGCTGACGGTCATTCGTGACCTGCGAATGAAGGAGCCGTATGTCGGCTCGGTCGCGCTTGTCAGCGGTGAGATCGCCGATGACATCACTGCCTATTTTGCACAGAGCGAGCAGACGCCGACGGCGTGTGCGCTGGGCGTGCTGATCAATACCGACCAGAGCGTGCGCGTTGCGGGCGGCTACCTGATCCAGCTTTTGCCCGGCGCGCCGGATGACGTCATCGACAAGGTGGAGGCAGGCATACAGCGCTGCGGCGCGGTCACGGCGATGCTCGACGCGGGCAAGACACCGGAGGAGATCCTTAGCAGTGTGCTTTCCGCATTCGACCTCGAGTTTTTTGATGAGACGCCGGTCGAATACCGCTGCTATTGCAGCAGAGAGCGCGTGTCCGCGACCCTCTTGACGATCGGGAAGAGGGACCTACAGGAAATTGTGGACGAGGGGAAACCCATCACGATCGAGTGCCAGTTCTGCGACACGGTATATACCTTCACGCCGGAGGACGTCGCGCAGCTGCTCAAGGACGCAAACGAATAAAAAATGACAGCTGCAATCGTCTTGCAGCTGTCATTTTCATGAAAAGTCACTCCGTGATCGTAACGGATTGTGCCCATTTTTCGAAATCGTTGCGCGCCTTGCTGCTTTCCTTGCAGGCAAACTGCGTCGTCCAGAAGTGCGTGTCGGTCTCCATAACCGTGAGGAAGTAGTAATACGAGGTTCCTTCGTCGTCACTGACGACGTAAGAGGCGCAGTAAGCACCGTTTTCCAGATCCTTACCTTCGGACAGGTCGACATTATAGATCCTTCCGAGCAGCGCCAGATACTCCGCCGAGGAGGTGGGCGCGTCGCTCTGGAACGCGGAAGTGAGCGTGGCTTTCGACTCATTGAGGACAAGCACAGTCGTCTGGTTGTCCGACAGTACATAGAAGTAGTCGCCAAGTTCCTCATAATTCCGCTCGCGGAACCCCTTGGGGAGGGAAATGCTGTAGGTTTCTTTCGTGTGGACGTAGAGCTTCTCCGCTTCCTTATCGTGCAGCTTGATCGCACCGAAAATGGAGGCTGCAAGCAGGACGACGACGGCCGCGCCGAAGAGATAGTGCTTCGCACCGACACTCTTTGTGTAGCGGAACGACTTCTGCGTCTTTTGCTCGATGAAAGAGCGGAACGCGCCAAGCTCTTCCGGTGCAACGGCGGATTTCGGAACGATGAAGCCGGTGTTCTTGCCGTTTGCAAGGAAGAAGATCCGATCCGTCTCCCAAAGCGTTTCGATCGAGCCGTAGGCGACGGCGGAGTTTGCCGTCTGCGTGAAGACATAGAGCGCGTCGTCCGCAAAGCGATAGCCGGAGTAGGTGGACTTGTGCATATTGTTCTGCGCGGCAATGCCAAGGATCTTATCGGCAAAGAACCAGTAGATAAATTCAAAAATGCCGATGGTCAAAAATGTGCCGATGCTCGGCAGCGAAGTAAAGGCGAGCAGGGCGGGGTAGGCAAACATAAGTAACAGCGCGAGGATCAGAACAAAGCCCCAAACCTTCGAGCGGCGCGTCTGCACGCGGCCAAACTCAAAATAATCACGCCGTTGCAGCGTGAAATCAAGCAAAAATCCGTTTTCCATAGGTACCTCCGACGTTTCTTTTCTGTGCTTATGAGTATAACATGGAGCGCGAAAAATAGCAAGGAAAGGCTTTTGAAAAAAAGAGCAAAAAAATGGAATTTAGTGCTTGACAAACAAGGGGTGCTTGTGTATAATAAAACCCGTCGCTGATGCAAATCAGTCGAACGGGAGCATAGCTCAGCTGGGAGAGCACATGCCTTACAAGCATGGGGTCACAGGTTCGAGCCCTGTTGTTCCCACCACATATTTGGCCCGGTGGTGCAGTCGGTTAGCACGCCAGCCTGTCACGCTGGAGGTCGACGGTTCGAGTCCGTTCCGGGTCGCCATATAACGCATTTGAGCCGAGTTTATCTCGGCTCATCATGCCTCTGTAGCTCAGTAGGTAGAGCAGCGGACTGAAAATCCGCGTGTCGTTGGTTCAACTCCGACCGGAGGCACCATTTGCGGGCATAGCTCATCCGGTAGAGCGCCACCTTGCCAAGGTGGAGGTAGCGAGTTCGAGTCTCGTTGCCCGCTCCAAAAAATGTTTGCAGGCTGCATTAAAAAGCCTGCAAACTAATATGGCGTCATAGCCAAGTGGTAAGGCAGCGGACTGCAAATCCGCGATTCCCCGGTTCAAATCCGGGTGACGCCTCCAAAAAACTCCGAACGATTACGTTCGGAGTTTTTCTTTTTAGCTATCAGTTCTTTGTTAAGCAGAAATTAAAATGCCCTTGCATAGAGAGGATACATAATCAGAAGAAATTTACCATTCGGTCAATAAAACTGTTGACATTCCCTCGCGATCGTGCTAATTTAAATTTACCAAGTGGTCAATTTTAACATACCACGATTTAGGAGGAGAACCGACATGTCAGAAAAAGAAGCAAAAGCCGTCAAGCTGCTTGACACGAAGCTTGACAAAAAGGTCATAAAAACGCTTACGATCTGCACCGTGATTATGCTCATTGCGATACTCATACACGACGGAGATCACATCCGCCAGGCTTATAACTGGGGCTACACCATTCCCCTGTCGCTTTGGGCACTGAATCTGACGGTGTATGTGCTGCCGGTGGTCACGCTGTTTCTTGCAAGAAGCGCAAGAGCCTCGGCAACGCTTGTCGGCGCAATCGCCGGAGTTTTCACTACGGCATCGTTTCTTATCATTCACCTGTGCGGCTCGTTCACCGGCAACTGGGGCGTATGGAATTTTTCCTATTTTGATCTTATAAAGGGCATCACCTATGACGGTGTTTTCTATCAGGGCGTCGATTGGCTCAGCTGGGTGCTTTTGTTCCACATTCCCATGTTCTGCCTGCCCTGCTCGGCAATATGCTTCAAAGAGTACAGGAAGCTTAAAAATGCAGCAAAATAACGGTCTGTATGTATCCTGCCCTGCCTGCGGCGACGAGGAGAGCGAGGCACACGGCAGGCTGGCGCTTTTAAGGACGCTTTGCATAAGCGTCCTTTTCACCATGCCGCTTATGTGGAGTCTGCGTCCGCTTATTCAGTTTTTGCTGGCCACGGTCGTTCAGTTCTGGCCGGGAATGTATTTCTACAAAGGCGCTTACAGGGCGCTGAGGCAAAAGATCCTCGGCATGGACTTTCTCGTTGCGCTGTCAACGACCATAATATACGCCTACTCTGCGTACATAACATTCACGGTGTACCACAACACGAAGCTGTATTTTCTTTCCGAGTGTGTGCTGCTGTCGCTGATCCTGTTCGGAAAATACATGGAGACGACCTCGCGCTACGAGGCCTCGGCCGCCATACGCAGGCTCATAAACCTCCAGCCCGAAACGGCGCACATACTCCGCGGCGGCGCCGAGATCGAGGTCGGCCTGAACGATATCCTGCCCTCGGACAGCATCGTTATACGCTCAGGCGACCATATTCCGATAGACTGCGTTATCTCCGACGGCGAGTGCCTCGCCGATGAATCCATGCTGACCGGCGAAAGCGAGCCGATAAGAAAGCAGCCGGGCGATACGCTGTATTGCGGAACGCTGTGCCGCGACGGGCAGGTGCTGCTCTCGTGCGGCAGCATAGGGAAAACGACAATGCTTCAGCAGATAATCGACATCGTAAGCAATGCGCAGAGCGAAAAAGCGCCGATCGCAAGGCTTGCCGATAAGATCGCCACCGTGTTTGTCCCTATCGTCGTGCTCATCGCCGCGGCGGTGTTCTGCCGCTGGTACTTTTTCGCTGACAAAGGCAACCTGGCTCAGGCGGTAAACTGCGTGTGCGCCACTCTTGTCATTGCCTGCCCGTGCGCGCTCGGGCTTGCTACGCCTACGGCGATCATGACAGGCTCCGGACGTGCGGCGGAAATGGGCATTCTGTTTCGCGGCGGCGATCAGCTTGAGCGAGCATACAAGACCGACACCGTTATTTTCGACAAAACCGGCACCCTGACCTTCGGCATGGCCAATGACGGCGAGATCATTCGTCCCGACGCAAAGGACGCGGTAGAAAAGCTCAAAGCCGCCGGTATCGACGTTTGGATGATAAGCGGCGACAAGGAAGTAAAGGCCAAGCGCGTTGCCGGGCTTCTCGGCATTGAAAACGTTATCTGGGAGGTCAAGCCCTCGGACAAGGCCGATGCGGTCAAAAAGCTTCAGGCCGAGGGGCGGCATGTCGCCATGGTCGGCGACGGGATCAACGACTCCCCTGCTCTCGTCTGCGCCGATATCGGTATTGCCGTCGGAAGCGGAACGGATATCGCAATAGACTCTGCCGACGTCATGATCGCCGGCGGCAGCATCTGCGCGGTGCCGCTGATATTCCGACTTTCAAAGGGCACTATGAAGATCATCCGGCAAAATCTAATCTGGTCGGTTGCATATAATCTTATATGCATTCCGATAGCCGCTGCCGGTATCGTGAATCCGTCGATAGCCGCGGCGGCAATGTCGCTTAGTTCAAACGGTGTTTTACTTAATTCTCTGAGGTTGAAGAATATTGAGAAGTGAAGTTTTTGCAGAAAAAGTAGATGGCATGGTATGTCCGCAGTGCGAGGATGAGATCGCGCGGAAAATAACGCACAGGCGCGGCATTTTGACGTGCAGGGCAAGCTACCGCAAAAGCAGCGTCACGGCGCAGTACGACCCGGATATTATAACGCCAGGCGAGATAAAAGCCGCGCTTTCGGATATCGGATACCCCGTCGGCAGCGGCAAAAGCGGACTTATATCCGACATGATCGGCGCTGCATGCGTTATTGTTTTGTATTTTGCCCTGCCGTGGCTGACCGGACTTGTCAAGGTACCGCAGGCGGAGGCCGGCGCAGGAGCAGGCGTTTTGTTCGTCATCGGACTTCTGACCGGCGTTCACTGCATCGGTATGTGCGGCGGAATTATGCTGACGCAGAAAAACGCAGTTGCCTACAATGCCGGCAGGCTGCTCAGCTACACGGTCGTCGGAGCGGTTTTTGGGGCCATCGGCACGGTAATAACTTACGATACACAGTTTAAGAGCATGCTCTTTACGATCTGCGGCGGTCTGGTCGTGATTATAGGACTTATGATGTGGGGCGTTCCGTTTCTCAGGCAGATAAGCCCCGAGCTCACAAAGCCGTGCAGATTCAAAGGCGGGCGGCCTCTTGTCATCGGATTGCTGACGGGTCTCATGCCCTGCGGTGCACTGGCAAGCATGTGGCTTTTTGCCGCAGCCTCAGGCTCTGCCGCAAAGGGTGCCGAGAGTATGTTCGCATTTGGACTTGGAACCTGCGTATTCATGCTTGCATTCGGCGCATTCGGCGCGCTTGTGCCCGCAAAGTACAACAAATATATTCTCAAGGTCAGCACTGTTCTCATCGTAAGCCTCGGGCTTATCCTTTTATCAATGGGAATAAGAATGATATAAAAAACAGTTCATTTGCATGAACTGTTCAGCCTGTCGAAAAAGGTCACCGCAAGGTGGCTTTTTTCTCGTAAAACAGGGAGAAATATGGTATAATAAGTACGGGTGATGAACGTG
>OIYT01000753.1_pt1 | contig 27679 bp, 25 predicted proteins | sample 1588201 | NCBI WGS metagenome assembly OIYT01 (sample SAMN03283260) | human gut metagenome | biome: human-associated habitat; material: feces | host: Homo sapiens | place: USA | collected 2013
ATCGCTCCGCTCAACGCCCCTGCTATATACAGATGATACCCTGCGGGCAACACCTACTCGCAGCATCTTTATATAGCGACAGCAAAGTGTTTATTTTGACCAGAAGGCGGGGGTGAAGATGATGAGGACGGTGAAGATTTCAAGACGGCCTGTCAGCATCAGGAAGGAGAGTACCCATTTGCCTGCGTCGGGAAGCATGGCGAATCCGCCGTTGCCCTGTGAGTCGATGCCGAGCCCGATATTGGACACACACGAAAATGAATTGAAAAACGCGTCAATGATAGGAATGCCAAACGCTGTCAAGACAATTCCGCCAACCGATATTATCATGACGTAGATACATAGAAAGGCGATAACCTTCTCCACCACGTCGGGGGAAATGACATTGCCGTTGATGCGCACCGACCTGATGGCATTGGGGTGTACCGAGCGGTAGAGCTCGTTGTTGGTGTTTTTCAACAGGAAGAGGAGGCGGTCGATTTTTGCACCGCCGCTTGTAGAACCTGCGCAGGCACCGAAAAACATCAATATGAAGGTAATTGAAATGACAAACGGACCCCAGTTCTCGAAGTTGCTTGCTGTCAATCCGGTAGAGGAAATCGTGGTGATAATCTGAAACAGCGGGTCGATGGTCACGTCAACCGCCGAGCGCGCCTCGCCCATGGCAAAAATGGCGATGACGAAGAGTATGTAAGACACAAAAATTATTTTCACGTATGCCATGAACGTGTCGTTGCGGTAGAGGCTTTTGAAGTCGCCATGCCACGCACGGAAGATAAGCGCGAAGTTGACGCCGCCGAGAAACATGAATATCGTGACTACAATCTTTATGTAATTGGAGTCCCAGTAGGCGATACTGTTGTTGCGGGTCGAGAAGCCGCCTGTCGACATGGTGGAGAGGGCGTGACAAACGCTGTCGAAGAAATCCATCGGACCTAACCACAGTAACACGCACACGAGTATGGTCAACGCGAAATATATCATCCAGAGGCTTTTTGCCGTCTGGCTTATGCGCGGACGCAGCTTTTCGTGGGTGATACCTGTCACCTCGGCGTTAAACATCTGCATTCCGCCGGAATGGTTAAGCATCGGCAGCACGGCGAGGGTGAAAAGTATGATTCCCATGCCCCCGAGCCATTGAGTGAGGCAACGCCACATGTTTATGCCGTGAGATAAGGTGTCGACCGACTCATAGACTGTCGCCCCGGTGGTGGAAAATCCCGACATGGTCTCGAAAAAGGCATCGGATATGTCAAGTGGGGTAGAGCAGAACATGAATGGCAGCATCCCGAAAAAGGAGAATACCACCCACACAAGTGCCGTCAGCAGAAAACCTTCGCGCTTCGCCATGGAGGTATAGCGCGGCTTGATACAACATGTCATCAGCACCCCAGATATGAAGGTGACACCGAAGGTGTATAAAAACGCCATATAATCATCCTCGCCATATATCAGGCATATTGCAAGCGGGATTAGCATAAACATAGCCTCGATTATCAGAAGCCAGCCCAATACGCGGAGCAGCATCGGAATATTTACACGCTGAGTGTCGGTGAAAATTCCCATGGCATTAATTAAACAGTTTCTCGACTTTGTGTATAAGTCCCGACAGGCAGAACACCACCACATGATCCCCCGCCTGGATGTGGGTGTTACCGTTAACAAGCATTCCCTTGCCGTCGCGTATCATGGCGGCGATGGTCATTCCGTGGGGCAGCCGCAGATTCTTTACCGCGTCGCGGGTGATTTTACTGCCCGGTTTCGCCTCGATTTCCGCTACCTCGGCATCGGTCAGCGCAAGGCATTTCGAGGATGATACATCCATATCGAGCAGAAGCTGGAAGATCTTGCTCGATGCAAGGAGTTTCTTGTTGATTACCGTGCCGATATTGAGTCCTTCGGCTTCCGAGATAAACTGAAGGTCCTCCACCTCGGCGATTGTCTTGTGAACCCCGAATTCCTTTGCCGTGAGACATGCGAGGATATTGGTCTCCGAACTGTTGCTGAGTGCCACGAAAGCATCGGTGTCGTCAATGCCTTCCTCGCGAAGTACCTCGATATCGCGGGCATCACCGTGCACGATGTTGCAGTCAGGGCATTTTTCCGGAAGCATACGGCACGTGTCGATATTCGTATCGATGATTTTTATGCGGAACTCCTCTCCGGCAAGCGCGGCAAGGCGTATGGCAATGCGGCTGCCTCCCATGATGAGGAGTTTGCGTATCTTTTTCGATGTCTTTCCGCAGATGTCGAGCAGTTCGTCGACATGGTCGCGGGTTGTGGCGAAATACAGGATGTCGTTGTCTTTTATCACATCGTCGCCTCGCGGGATGATGGTGTCATGGTGACGCTTTATCGCCGCGACGTGGAAATTATGTTCGACCATCGCAAACTCCTTGAGCTGCATACCGATTATGCGGGCGTTGTTGCGCAGTTTCACACCGGCGATTATCAGTTCGCCGTCGTGCAGCTCAAACCAGTGGCGCGCCCATGAGCGTCGCAGAGCCGTGATGATTTCCTGGGCGGCAAGCAGCTCGGGATAGATAAGCGCGTTTACCCCCAGGCGCGTGAAGTAGTCGCGGTTTTCCTGCGACATGAACTCGTAATTGTCGATACGTGCCACAGTGCGCTGTGCGCCGATGCTTTTTGCCATCGAGCACGCAAGCACATTCTGGGTCTCGTCGGGTGTGACGGCTATGAAGAGGTCACATTTGCCCACGCCGGCGGTGTGTAGCGCATTAAACGAAATCGGGTTTCCCCGCAGGGTCATGAGGTTGTAATTGGCGTCGAGCGAGGCGAGTTTTGCCTGGTCGGCGTCTATCACCATGATATCCTGTTCTTCACGCGATAGAAGCTTGGCAAGATGTGTGCCTACTTCCCCGGCACCGGCAATCACTATCCTCATGTCAGCGCGCTTTTATTATGGGTGTCGATGATGGCGTCGTATATCGCGTCTTCATCCATCGCACACAGTTTCATAAGTTCCGGCACCTTGCCGTGAGGTACGAAGGAGTCGGGGACTCCTATGCGGGTCACGTGACGGTCGTAGCCGTTGTCGTTGAGCCATTCGACCACTGCCGATCCGAGACCGCCCTCCTTGATGCCGTCTTCTACGGTGATGATAGGGCAGCCCTTTTCAGCCGCTTCCTTCAATATGTCAGTGTCAATCGGCTTGAGGAATATCATGTCGTAGTGTGCGGCATGTATGCCCTCCTTTTCCGCACGGGCTATCGCGGCGGCGGCTTTTGATGCCATCGGTCCGAGAGTCAGCACTACCACATCATTGCCGTCGGTGAGCTTTTCGCCTTTTCCTACAGGAATCTCGTGCATCGGGGCGCGCCAGTCGGGATTACCGCCTTTCCCACGCGGATAGCGTATGGCGAATGGTCCGTGGTTTCCTGCCTGCGAGGTGTACATGAGATTGCGGAGCGACACTTCGTCGCGCGGCGACGACACGATAAGATTTGGTATCGACCTCAGGTAGCTGAGGTCAAACACCCCGTGGTGTGTGACTCCGTCTTCTCCCACTATACCGGCACGGTCAAGACAGAGTGTGACGGGCAAGCGCAGTATCGCCACATCGTGAATGATATGGTCGTAGGCGCGCTGCATGAAGGAGGAATATATTGCGCAGAACGGCCTCATGCCGTCTTTCGCAAGACCTCCGGCAAAAGTCACGGCATGTCCTTCCGAGATGCCTACATCAAATACCCTGTGGGGCATCGCCGCCTGCATGATGCTCATCGAGGTGCCCGACGGCATGGCGGCGGTTATACCTACTATGCGGTCGTTCTGACGTGCAAGTTCGAGCAGCGTCTCGCCGAATACATCCTGATATTTGGCGGGAACGCCCACTTTAGGCTCTGTCACACGTTCTCCTGTCTTCGGGTCAAATTTTCCGGGGGCATGCCATGACGCCGGGTCATTTTCTGCGGGAGTGTAACCTTTGCCTTTCGTGGTGCGTATGTGAAGCATCCGGGGTCCCTCCATATCCTTGATGTCATTGAGCACTCTTACAAGGCGCTCTACATCATGACCGTCAATCGGACCGAAATATCGGATGTTAAGACCCTCGAATATATTTTGCTGCTTGCTTATCAGCGATTTGAGGCTGTTGTTAAACCGCAGTATGAAGTCTTTCCGCTTTTCGCTTACCAAATGCATCTTCTTTAGAAGGCGGTAGAGCTTGTAGCGGAAGGCGTTGTATGCCTTGGTCGTGGTGAGATGTGCAAGATAGGAGTTCAGCGCCCCTACGTTGCGGTCAATCGACATGTCGTTGTCGTTGAGTATTATGAGGAGATTGTTTTTTGTTATTGTCGCATTGTTCAGTCCCTCAAAGGCGAGTCCGCCGCCTATGGAGGCATCACCGATCACGGCTACGACATTGCGCTTGGGCGACTCCTGTTTCAGCTGGGAGGCAACCGCCATGCCGAGGGCTGCGGAAATGGAGTTGGAGGCGTGACCTGCCGTGAAAGTGTCGTATTCGCTTTCGTCCGGATTGGGAAATCCGCTGAGGCCGTTGAATTTGCGGTTGGTGTCAAACCTGTCGCGTCGTCCCGTTAGCAGCTTATGTCCGTATGCCTGATGACCCACGTCCCATACGATGCGGTCGTAGGGGGTATTGAATACATAGTGGAGCGCTACCGTCAGTTCGACGGCACCCATGCTTGAAGCGAAATGTCCGGGATTGGTTGACAGCGAGTTAATGAGAAACTCGCGTATATCGGAGCATACCTCCGGAAGTTTTTCCATCGGAAGCTTTCGCAGGTCGGCGGGAGAGTCAATCTTGTTTAAGAGAGCGGACGGGGCAATATATTTACTTTTTCCTTTTTCCATTGCCGTCATTTATATATTTTTTGTACAGCGGTATGAATACCACTCCGCCCGAAACGACAATTATAAATAGAGTCCATGCCGTAAAGCCCCTGCCTGCTATCATTAAGTAGCAGAGTATCAGCCAAAGAGCCGTAAGGCAAACGAGTCGGAAGATAGTGTACCCTGTCATAAACCGTATTTATAAATGCAAAGATACGAATAAGTCGAGAGTAATGCCAAATTTATTTGAGCATTACCGAGCGAAAGTATCTAAGGCATAGCCAAAGATACGAATAAGTCGAGAGTAATGCCAAATTTATTTGATGGAGTTGTCAGTTTTCAGTGGGTTGATAGCGCTATTTTAGCTATCTTAGCTAATTTAGCTACTTTTGCTATCATAGCTACCGTTTTTTCCCATTTGTACATTGAGGGGAGGGGATGGGGCGCTATCTTTGCGTCATTGTCAACTTAAACTTTACCGCTATGAAAACCACGACTTCCACCACGCGCCCTCCGCGTTTCGACATCGGCATTATTTTTAACTGCGTGGCTTTTTATTTTGCAGACTTGCAATTTTTTTATAATTTCGCGATTGTGACAGGTATTTGTCACAGTTGACATATTTTGAAGCGTTTTTGCTTTATCCTTTGACGGAAAATCGCCAATTTTCATTTCAAAGAAGGATATGGCAGTCAAGACGCTCATGCGTGTCGTATATCCACTCCCCGACCAGGGATTGCGATAATCGGCAAGGCGTGGGGTTGGACTGTTTATTTCTTTGAAAGGTGTTTGGCGATACCTCCGTCAAGATAAACAGATGCCGTTCCACGCTTTTCGCATTTTTAAGTATAACTTGCAGTGATAGGAACGTAGGCTGCACAGATACACATAAAAATGAAACGGTATCGCAAATTTTGCTATGGATGTATTGCATTGCTTTCGCTTGGGGCATGTACATCGGGGAAACTTACCACTTATGGAGTCGGTTATCAGTCGGTCAGGACTGAGTTTGCACGACCGGTATCAATTCCGGATGATGCAAAGATTGAAGTGATTTATTATATTAGTGAAAAAGGAGAAATCACGCCAGTGATATTCAATAAGACGGATGAGATTCTCACCATCGACCAGACGAAGTCATTTCTCATTAATTCCAATGGCGTTTCCCGAAGCTACTATGATCCTACTTTGAGGGTATCTTCTACCGGTAATTATCACTCAAATACGAGTGGAGCAGCGTTTAACTGGGGCGCGGTTGCTGGTGCTTTAGGTATTGGAGGTCCACTTGGAAGTTTAATGGGAGGGTTAACCTCAATGAACTCTACTATGAACGGAGTATCAAATACCTATTCGGAATATCTTAAAGATGAACCTATGGTCTCTATCGGACCAAGAGGAAGCGGTGCTATGTCAAAGAATTTTGAAATAGGGGGAATAGGAAAAGATGCGTTGAAATCCACTAAATCCGGTGTCATTGATATGAATCAACAATCAAGCCCCGTAAAATTCAGTATATGTATAACCTATTCCCTTGATGGTGGAAATACGTTTGAAAAACTGATAACAAATTTTTATATGAACTCATCATTCTCTACGGTCGTAAAAAATGGCAACATAAATGATGGATTTCGCCAAATATACATAAAGAAACCGGATGCTCTTGCGGAATATTGGTTTTTGATACATATAAATAACAATATGAAAATTGGATATGATACCTATACCCGGGGATTTCTAATTGACTATAAATGAAAATGGAAATGAAAAATTTATTATATAAAGGACTTGCTTTATGCCTTTGTGCATCAATGCTGTTTGGTTGTTCTACTACTGAAAAAATAAATGTCTCGGCACGTCCCGGCACTGAAATCCATATTCCGGGGAAAGCGGGTTGTCACTATGTTCCGGAATCGGGTAAATTGAAAATTGAGCTTAGTAGTGATGGATATTACGGATATTTGCTCTCCAAAGAACCCGGTAGCAACATGCTTGTGCCTTTCGGCATTGATTGTAAGAATAATAGACATATTGGGACTCAAGTTGCTTTTGGTTGTAGTTCTTTTCTAACCATAGCAGGGCTAACTTCTGCTGCCATCGGTTTAGTCGCGCTTTGCACTGGAGATGAAGAGTCGTCTACACCATTTTTTATAGCCGGTAGTGGGGCGGTTGTCGGTGGCATGGGATTAGCGGCTACGGTAAGTCGCATGAAAACAGCTTATGACTATGAATTTTCGTATTTTAAAAATCAGAAAGCGATACAAGATGTGAACCTGTCATATAAGTTGCTTCGAGAAGATTCTCCTAAGGAAGCAAAAGAGCCATCGGTTGCTAATAAGCGCGGAAAGGCGGCTTTGTCTCCGGGGAACCACAATACCAAAGAGGCTACCAAAACTCCTGCCAAAGTAAAAAAGCGAATAAAAGATTATGGGAAAGCTATCTCTGGTGAATATTCGGGAACAGGAAGACTCCTTCAAAATAAGATTCCGGTAGAAGATTATGGGGATATTAAAGTGATAGTTTCGCGTGTCAGCAATAATGAAGTAACTGTAAGAATTATCGAGAACGGAGAGGATTATTTTGAATCCCCGCTACAGTGTAGTGTCTCAAAGTCAAAAGATGGTAGTTACTCATTGTCTATTTCCGGCTTTCCTTCGGCAAAAATTCGCATTTCAGCTAAGGGGGTATTGAATAGCGAGCAGACTATAGAAATTGACGATGAAATATATGTGTTAAAAGTCGATGCTAAAAAGTATCTGGAAATGATTAGTGTAGAGCTTTTATCAATATTGTGAAATCACAGTCGACCTCATGGATGAAATCGGCTGTGATTTCATATATATTTCAGATATAAAGTGGCATAAAGACAGACGCAACGGACATTTTTCTATATCGCGTAGCCGTAGGAGGGGGTTGCAAAACTATGATTTTGCCATCAATGTAGGGACATCGCTTTGCGATGTGTGATTGTAAATCAGTTGATTACGTAAACGTGCCAAAGGCACGTCCCTACATCTTGACGGTTTTGCAACACCCTCACGTCGCGGTGGGTGAGCTTTTGCGTGTTGTGGGCGCACTTCCATGCGCCCCTACGGCTGACGCGGTTTTCAGATTTCAGATTTCCAACCGATTCAACATATTCCATCCTCAATCCTGATTAACCTTTTAACCTCATAACCTATTAACCTTTTCGCTTCATGGGAAGCAAAAATTTTCCCATTTGTACATTGAGGGGAGGGGATGGGGCGCTATCTTTGCGTCATTGTCAACTTAAACTTTACCGCTATGAAAACCACAACTTCCACCACGCGCCCTCCCCGCTTTGACAAGCACTGGGATGAGATTATTTCGCTTATTCCTTCCATTACTGACCGCGAGGCTTTTGCCGAGGCTATACGCCGCTATCAGCTTGACGGCACCGAGCCTGACCTTCCTCCGGAGTTGGCGGTGGCTTTCGAGTTTCTGCGCCCCACGATTGACCGTCGTGCACGTGCAAGGGAGAAAGCCCGTCAACGTCGCGAGCGCAATCAGTCGGCGATAGCTAAAGAAGCTAAATCAGCCATTCAGGCTACTGAGGCTTCTGCTTTGGAAATCGGGCACAACAGTGCAATCCCCGGCGAGGATGACTGGGAGGCACGACAAGGATATTGGACTGATTTTATCAATTCGCGCACATCCCCACTGACTCAGGCTGAAATTGAAAACGGCAGGTTTGCCTACGAGACTGACACGTGGGCGCAGGATCGCGACGACATTGCGTCCGCTCGCCCCGACGGTACTACTCTTTCATACGACGAGCGGCTGCGCCATTACGCCAATTTGCTCCGTGACGACCATCCGACGCTTGTACGCATCGCCGATGAGGTAGTGCGCCTGTCGAAGGTGCTGTATCGTAGCGGTGACCTTCGTAACCACCTTGGGGCATTTATCAACCATGCGATTCTTCAACCCATACCTGACCTCGATAAAGCCGCGTTCAGGCGCGCTTTCACCGGCTACATGCTCCGCTGCGCCTACAATTACCGCAACGCGATAAATGTAACAAAGGCATAGACAGATACAAAAGGGCACATGGTCAGAAACAACACAAGGATTTTTATGGTGGACGAGTGGCAGAAGGAGCGGGTCGAATAGCCATCTGATTAGCACCTACTTATGCAACCCGTTTCAGGGTTGCGTTATTGTTGGGCATCGCTCTCCACGGGCGCACCTCTGGCGCTGCCCGCGGTTACCGACATCTTGCCCCTTCAGGGCAAAATCCTTAAGTTAGTGACATTGGGTCGAGGCTCGCCCGCATGACCTTTCTTACGATTGGTTGCCCGTCAGGGCATCATCTTTGTGTAGCCGGTGGTTGAGCGAAGCGATACCACCGGAAAGCAGGCTCCTCCATTGATTGTTTCCCGAAAGGGAATCATCAATCTTAATCCGAGATGATTCCTGACGGAAACATTTTATTCTCAACCAATTTCCCGTGGGTTTCGCTGCGCTCAACGCCACGGCTAAAAATGGATGATGCCCTGCGGGCAACGGCGGACTGTCATTTAGGCTGATATTTCAACATAAATTTCCAAAACTTTGTTTCTTATGTCGTTTTGTCCTTTTGTATCCCGATGCACTGTATTCTGTATCCCGATGCACGGTTTGGTAACAATAAGGGCCATGCCCGGAATGGCACAGCCCTGTAGGATAGAGTGGGGGAAATGTTATCCTCCGAAGTTGTCGTACATGAGATTTTCCGACGGTACGCCGAGATCCCAAAGCATCTTTTCGACTGCCTTGCTCATCGGACCGGGACCGCACATGTAATATTCGATATCCTCGGGTGCGGGATGGTCTTTGAGATAGGTCTCGTAGATTACCTGATGCACGAAGCCGGGGGTATATTTTACGCCGGCAGCATCGGCTGCGGGGTCGGGACGGTCAAGCGCGAGATGGAACTTGAAGTTAGGGAAATCCTTTTCAAGCTGCAGGAAGTCGTTGAGATAGAACACTTCGTTTAGCGCGCGGGCACCGTAGAAGTAGTTCATCACACGGTCGGTGCAGTGTAGAGTGCGGGTCATGTGCATGATTTGGGCGCGGAGCGGAGCCATACCGGCACCACCGCCTACCCACATCATCTCCGCCTTTGAGTCGAAAATAGGATGGAAATCGCCGTAAGGACCGCTCATTCTCACCTTGTCGCCCGGCTTGAGCGTGAAGATGTAGGATGAGGCGATACCGGGCATCACATCCTGGAAGCCGACCTCAGGTTTCGGCTTGAACGGCGGGGTTGCGATACGCACGGTAAGCATTATGCGGTCGCCCTCGGCAGGATAGTTAGCCATAGAGTAGGCGCGGACGGTCGCTTCGGTATTCTTACATTTCAGTCCGAAGAGTCCGAATTTTTCCCATGCCGGGAGATACTCCTCTCCGATGAGCGACTTGTCGATATCCTTGTCGTAGTCCATCTCGTAAGCGGGTATCTTGATCTGTGCGTATGAGCCGGGGATGAAGTTCATGTGTTCGCCCGGAGGGAGAGCCACGATAAATTCCTTGATGAATGTAGCGACATTCTTGTTGGAGATTACCTCACACTCCCATTCCTTGACATCGAGCACCGACGCGGGTACACCGATCGACATGTCTTCCTTCACTTTCACCTGACAGCCGAGACGCCAGTGGTCTTTCATCTGCTTGCGGGTGAAATGCACGGTCTCGGTGGGGAGGATGTCGCCGCCCCCTTCGAATACCTGTACCTTGCACTGTCCGCAGCTGCCCTTGCCGCCACAAGCCGACGACAGGAACACATTCTGGTCGGCGAGGGTAGAGAGGAGGGTTTTTCCTGACATCGCGAACACATCCTTGTCATTGTTGATTTTTATGTCGACCTGACCGGTGTGTACGAGAAACTTCTTTGCAATCAGAAGCACCGTCACCAGAAGCAGCGTGATAGCGAGAAATATGATTACTCCCGTACAGATGGTAAGGGTGCCGGTGTCGGCAAGAGTTATCATTGCTATTTTGTCCATTGTCGTAGTTTAGAGTTTAATGCCGAGGAAGCTCATGAAGGCGATTCCCATAAGGCCGGTTATTATGAAAGTGATACCTACGCCACGGAGGGGCTTGGGGATATTGCTGTATTCCTGCAGACGCTCGCGGATGGCGGCAATAGCCACGATGGCGAGAAGCCAGCCGAGACCCCATCCGGCACCGGCGCAACATGCGGTCCATACATCGGGGAAGTCTCTCTGCTGCATGAACAGCGAGCCGCCGAGGATGGCGCAGTTCACTGCGATAAGCGGCAGGAAGATACCCAGCGATGAGTAAAGAGCCGGGCTGAATTTTTCCACCGCCATCTCCACCAGCTGAGTAAGCGAGGCTATCACGGCGATAAACATGATGAGCGACAGGAAGCTGAGGTCGACATCGGCATATTCCGGACCGAGCCATTTCAGCGCGCCTTCACGAAGCACGTAGGTCTCGAGGAGGTAGTTGATAGGCAGAGAGATGACAAGCATGAATGTCACCGCCGCGCCAAGACCGAGCGCCGTCTTTACATTTTTGGATACGGCGAGAAATGAACACATGCCCAGGAAGTAGGCAAAAATCATGTTGTCGACAAATATCGACCTGATAAAAATATTGAAATTTTCCATTATGATTTATTCTTTACCGGGGTATGACATTATTCTTGAAGATCCTTGTTGTAGGTGCGGTGTACCCAGATGATACAAGCCACCACGATAAGAGCCATCGGCGGGAGAATCATCAGTCCGTTGTTGGCATAACCGTGGGCATACCAGCTGTCGGGTACTACCTGGAATCCCCAAAGGGTGCCGCTTCCGAGAAGTTCGCGGAAAAACGCCACGATGATGAGGATGATAGCATAGCCGATACCGTTGCCAATGCCGTCAAGAAACGAAGGCCATGGCTTGTTGCCCATCGCGAATGCCTCAAGACGTCCCATCAGGATACAGTTGGTCACGATAAGACCGATGAATACCGACAGCTGCTTGCTGACATCATATTGATAAGCCATAAGCAGCTGATTGACGATTACCACAAGTCCCGCCACGACTACAAGCTGCACGATGATGCGGATGTTGGTGGGGATGGTATTTCGCAGTAGTGATATTATCACATTGGAAAATGCAAGCACTGCAATCACCGAGATACCCATCACGAACGCGGGTTCGAGCTTGGCGGTCACGGCGAGACATGAGCAGATACCGAGTATCTGCACGATTACCGGATTGTCTTTTGACAGCGGATTAAGCAGTGTGCTCAGATTTTTATTGTTTGACGCCATAATTTAGTTCTGTTTTGATGAAAGGGTTTCAAGAAAAGCCTTGTATCCGGTAATGCAGTTGTCAATCATCGAGGCTACACCCTTTGAGGTGATTGTGCCTCCGGAGATGCCGTCAACAGTGTCTTCACCGTGAACAGACGGCTGACCGGCTTTCACTACGTTGACCGGCAGGAACTTATTGTCCTTGAACAGGTGAAGTCCGTTGAACTGGTCGCTGAACGCTGGTTTCTCGATTTCGGCACCGAGACCGGGGGTCTCGCCCTGATGGGCGAAATATGCACCGTAGATGGTGGAGCCGTCATTGTCGACAGCTATGTAACCCCATATCGGGCCCCAAAGACCTGCACCGTAGACAGGAAGGATGTATTTCACATCGCCCGGAGCGAGTGTACATTCATAGACCGGCATCTGACGGGCGTTGACCGGGAGCTTGCTTTCCTGGGCGGTGTTCACGCCAAAGGCATTGCCCTCGACGCGCTCGCCCTTGTCGTTGACGATAAACTGGTCGGTGATATACTTGTTGAAGTCGGCTATTATGTCGGCTTTGTCAGGCGCGATGTGTACCGATGCAAGAATCTGCTTCATCTTGTCGGCATCGGCATTTGCGGTCTGAAGAGGTTTAAGTGACAGCGCGGTAAACGCGAGACCCGCCCCGACCACAATCACCAGCACTATAATATATATGATGGTGTAAGTATTGCTCTGCTTATTCATAATCTTGTCACACTTTAGCTTTTAAGCGACGCAGGCGTCGACGTATGTTGGACTGTACAACGGTGTAGTCGATAAGCGGCGCAAACGAGTTCATAAGAAGCACTGCGAGCATCGCTCCTTCGGGATAACCGTTGTTGTAGGTGCGGATAATCACAGCGATTACGCCGATAAGGAATCCGTAGATGTATTTACCGGGATTTGTGCGCGATGCAGTCACAGGGTCGGTAGCCATATAAACCGCCGCAAAAGCAAATCCGCCGAGAGTAACCTGTTCAAGCGGGGTAAGCAAAGTGGCTGGATAAGTGGCGGAGGGGAATGCGTGAGCGATGGCACCCATAATCAAGCCGCCTGCAAAGACGCTGAACATGATGCGCCAGCTTGCGATGCCTGTGAGCAGGAGTATTGCCGCGCCGATGAGTATGCAGAATGTCGATGTCTCTCCGACAGAGCCGGGGATGAAACCGAAGAACATGTCCCAGTAGGTAAGCGGCTCGCCGACCACATTGGTGAGTGAAAGAGTGTCACCGGTGCTGGTAGCGATCTGTCCGAGCGGGGTTGCTCCCGAAAAGCCGTCGACAACCTGACCTTCGCCGAGACCGCAGACGCTTCCGGTGGAAACAAACACCTTGTCACCGCTCATGTGTGACGGATATGCGAAAAAGAGGAATGCCCTGGTCACCAACGCCACGTTAAATATGTTGTAGCCTGTTCCTCCAAACACTTCCTTCACGAATATCACGGAGAATGCGGTGGCTACGGCAAGCATCCACAAGGGGATGTCGATGGGGCATATCAGCGGGATAAGGATTCCCGACACGAGGAAGCCTTCCTGGATTTCCTCCTTGCGCCACTGAGCCACGACAAATTCGATGCCGAGACCTACCACGTATGACACAATCAGGCGCGGCAGCAACGCGAGGAAACCGTAACCGAACAGTTGCCAGAACGGAAAAGAGGTTGCGCCGATGGCGAGCCAATGCTGATAGCCGGTATTGTACATACCGAACAGCAGGCAGGGGATAAGCGCAAGCACGACGATAATCATCACTCGCTTTGAGTCGAGGCTGTCGTGGATGTTGACTCCGGAGCGCGAAGTCGTGGTCGGAGTAAAGAGGAAAGTCTCGAATCCGTCAAACACTGACTGAAACGCGTGAAACTTTCCGCCCGGCTCGAAGTCGGGTTTTATCCGGTCAAGATATTTTCTAAGTGATTTCACAATCGATGATTTTTATAGATAAGTTATCAGCTAAGTTCTTTACGCAGATAGTCAAGCCCTTCCTGCACGATTTTTTGTAATTCGAGCTTCGACGGGTCGACATATTCACAGAGAGCGAAGTCTTCCGGAGCCACCTCGTAGATGCCGAGCTGCTCCATGCGGTCGATGTCGCGGGCTATGATAGCCTTGATGAGGTATTCAGGCAGAATATCCATCGGCATTACTTTATCGTAGACCCCTGACATTATCATCGCGCGGCGTCCGCCGAGTATTCGGGCGTCGGGACAGAACTTACGCTTGAAGAAATGACCGGGGAAAGAGCGGCTGACGCTCATCTTCTGCGGGGAGAGCGACGCCCATCCCATGAACTCGGCAAAGTCGTCGCCCTCGGCGATGACAGTCACCTGGGTGTAGGGGAAGCGCAGGTAGCCATCCTCGCTTACGGGTATGCCGGTAAGCACGTTGCCCGATATGATGCGGTGATGAATGTCGTCATCATTGACGGCTCCTTTAAGCACACTCTTCATGTCGGCGCCTACCGTCGTCTTGATGTAGTGGGGTTCTGTCACCTCGCATCCGGTAAGGGCGGCGGTCACTGTCATGTCGAGAGTCCCGGTGGTGACAAGCTTTCCGATGCGGAGAAGTGTGAGGGCATCCATTGTCCATACGATGTCGCCTTTGTTGACCGGCTTGACATTGCATATCTGCACCCCGACATTTCCGGCGGGATGCGGACCGTTGACCACAACCGTTTCCACGCCCTGAAGCGATTCGATACAGCTTCCGGAGCGTACACCTATATATATAGTGCCGTCAGTGAGCTTACGGAGCAGCCCTATCGCGGCGTTCAGCTCCTTCGCATTTCCGTCAAGCAGCATCTCATAGTCGGGAGCGAGCGGGGCGGAGTCAAATCCGGTGATGAAAATGTCACGCGGGGCAGCCCCGGGTCTCGGCACGATATTGTAAGGCCGCTGACGCATCCATGACCACAATCCTGAGTCGAGCAGCAGCTGCGCGGCGCGTGTGGGGTCGTCAATGTCATTTACTTTGAAGTCAAGTGAAGTAGAAGGAGCGCTGCCGGGGGTAACCACTATCCGTTCAAGTTTACGGCGCTCGCCCCTGACGACAGCTGTAACCGTACCTGCGACAGGCGATACGACCTTTATGTCGGGATACGCCTTGTCATGAAACAGAGAAGAACCAACAACAACCTCATCACCTTCCTTGACATCAACCTTTGGTGTTATGCCCGGAAAATCATCGGGAATAATAGCACATGTGGAGGGCGCGACATCCACGGGCGCCGACAGATCGGCTTTACCTCTGATACTGATGTCAAGTCCCTTTTTTATGTTTACAATCTTTGTCATGTAGAAATAAAAAAATGACGTGTCTTTATAATATTGTGCAAAGTTACCATTATTTTTTATTGTGACTTAACTTTATTTGTGAAAAATTTGACATGCCGAGTATGAGTCGGCTGTTTTTGCATGAAATTGGAGAATATTTCCTTAAATTATGCTGTGAAACATAGTAAATATTTAACAGTTGGCGATGGCAGGATAAATTAATAAAAATCACAGGGCAAAATTTGGTTTGTAAAAAATATAATAATAAATTTGCATATCCTTTCACGGTGTATGCCGTGTCAGGAGCGCATTTTGAAAGTATATGATACCGGAAAATTGAGAATAACGCAATCGCAAACATTAACCATAAATCAATATTCACATTAATAACTATTAATTTATTCTATTCAAAATTATGGAAAATCAAAAGCCTAATGTTGGAGCCGCTCCAGCTAAGCAACAAAAGAACGAAGGTTCTAACGTACGCGGTATCAAGAACGCATTCTTGGTTATCGTAGCTTGCTTTATCGTAGCAGTTTTATTGTTTATCTTCTGGTTCGGTCACGACATGCACTTTGACGAGGCCGGTCACCCGCAGGATCTTTGGGGAACAATCTACAAAGGTGGTTTCATCGTGCCTGTGCTCCAGACTCTTTTCCTTACCGTAATCGTGCTTTCAGTTGAGCGTTGGATCGCCCTCTCAAGCGCAAAGGGCAAAGGCAGCATCTCTAAGTTTGTTGCCGGTGTCAAGGCTTGCCTTAAGAAGAACGATATCGCAGGTGCTCAGGCTCTCTGCAAGAAGCAGAAGGGTAGCGTTGCCGCTGTAGTTTCTGCCGCTCTCGTTCGCTACGAGGAAATGGACAAGAACACCGTACTTTCAAAGGAGCAGAAGATTGCCACTCTCCAGAAGGAAGTTGAAGAGGCAACCGCTCTTGAAATGCCGGCTCTCCAGCAGAACCTCCCGATCGTTGCAACCCTCACCACACTCGGTACACTTGTCGGACTTCTCGGTACTGTGATGGGTATGATCAAGTCATTCCAGGCACTTGCCGCATCAGGTGCTCCTGACTCAACCGAGCTTTCTACCGGTATCTCTGAGGCACTTATCAACACTGCATTCGGTATCGCAACTGGTGCATTCGCCGTTATTTCGTATAACTTCTACACCAACAAGATCGACAATCTTACCTACGCTATCGATGAGATTGGTTTCTCAATCGTGCAGACATTTGCCGCTACTCACTAATCCATTGTCTTTCAGAAATTAGAACGATTCAATAATCTATTAACGAAAAACAATGGGAAAAGTAAAAATTAAAAGAAAGAGTACCCTCATCGACATGACCGCGATGAGTGACGTGACTGTTCTTTTGCTTACTTTCTTCATGTTGACTTCTACCTTCTTGCAGAAGGAGCCGGTCACGGTGCTCACCCCGTCATCAGTTTCTGAGATTAAGGTGCCCGTAACCAACACCACAACTGTCTTGATTTCGCCTGAAGGAAAGGTGTTCCTTTCAGTGTCAGGTGACGCCGACTCGACCTATTCAAGCGAAAAGGTAAGAGCGGAGCTAATTCAGACAGCCGTGGCTGAATATAACAAGACCCATAGTAAACAAGTACAGCTCACCAAGGAACAGGTCAACAAGTTCTCCAAGATGAACATGTTCGGTATCAGAATCGCTGATCTTCCCGCCTTCCTTGATCTCCCGCAGACCAAGCAGGATGAAGTTCTCTCTGATATGAACAACCCGTCGACCGGTATTCCTATCGACGACAATAAGGACCTTAACAAGCCTAACGAGTTCCAGATATGGATGCGCGCCATCTACAACTCATCCAACCCCAATCTTGAGTCCTCAATCAAGAGCGGCGAAGGTATAGCTGTGAAGGCTGACAAGGACACTCCTTATACGACTGTTCATAACGTGCTTGATAACCTGCAGACACTCAAGATGAACAAGTTCAGCTTGCTGACTGCACTTAAAACTGAAAACGATTAATCATTATGGCACAGATAGAACAATCCGACGGCGGCAAAAAGAAAAAAGGCGCCCAGAAAAAGATGCAGATCCACGTGGACTTCACTCCTATGGTGGATATGAACATGCTTCTTATCACGTTCTTCATGCTTTGTACCACGATGATTAAGTCGCAGACCTTGCAGATTTCACTCCCTTCCAATGAGAAAGTGGAGCAGGAACAGCAAAACAAAGCAAAGGAGTCGCAGGCTGTAACACTCATCCTCGACACCGAGCGTGATCAAGATGGAAATGTAAAGTTTGATCCCGAGACAGGAAAGCCCGCTCATTTCGTCTACTATTATTTCGGTAAGCCCGAGGTTGCCGATGAGAACAAAGACGGTCTCATCGATAACTCCAACCTCAAGGTTGAAAAGTTTATCGGTAATCAGAACGGCGAGACCCAGGGTATCCGTAAGATTCTCCATGACAAGAACAAGACAGTGCTTGCAAAGATCGCTGTTTTGAAAGAGGACTGGAAAAACAAGAAAATCTCTGACGAGGAATATCAGGCACGTGCAAAAGAGATTCGTAACGACTCTCTTATCGCTGACCGCCCCGTTGTGATTATCAAGGCAGGTCCCAACGCTTCTTGGGAGAGTCTGATTTCCGCTCTCGATGAAATGCAGATCAATCAGATTTCCCGCTACCAGATAGACAATATCAACGCTGTCGACTCAGCTCTGATATTTGACTATCTCGCCAAGAATCCCCGTAAATAATGATGAGTGTCTATATGTTTAACTTTAAAAACGAAGAAAAATGGCAAAAGATGTAGACCTTTCATCAAAAGAATGGCGCGATATAGTCTTTGAAGGCAAGAACAAGGAATTCGGCGCATACGAATTGCGTAAGGAATCAGATGTTCGCCACAACAAGGCAATGATTGTCGTTATTATCATACTTGCGTTGGCATTCTTGTTACCGTTGCTCGTCAACACCGTGCTCCCCAAGGCAGAGGAGAAGCCGGAAGACCTTACCGAACAGGCTATGGTCAATCTCGGCGACGCTGCTGAAGAAGAGCCCGAAGAGGAAGAAGTTCAGGAACGCTACGAAGAGGAGCAGCCTGAGGTGCTTCCCGAGGAAGTGCTCAACACCGTAAAGGTGACCGAGCTCGCCATTGTTGACGACTCTGAGGTAAAAGCTGAAGACGAAATCAAGACTCAGGACGAACTTAAGGAAACTACCACAGCATTCGGTCAGAGCGACTTTGACAAAGGTACTGACGACCGTAACGTGGTACGTGAACATAAGGATGAAATCGTCGTAGAGGAGAAGAAGCCGGTTGAAGAGAACAAGGTGTTCACTGCCGTTGAGCAGATGCCTCAGTTCCCCGGCGGTGATGCAGAGCTTATGAAGCACATCCAGAAGAATCTTAAATATCCTCCTGTCGCAATGGAGAATAACATTCAGGGTCGTGTGGTAGTACAGTTCGTCGTTACCAAGACCGGTAAGATCGGTGAAGTTAAGGTAGTCCGCAGTAAGGACCCCGACCTGGATAAGGAAGCAGTACGAGTTGTAAAGACTCTGCCCGACTTTATCCCGGGTAAGATGAACGGACAGGCTGTTGCCGTATGGTACACCCTCCCCATCACCTTCAAGCTTCAGGGCGTATAATCTAATTACTCTCTATTATAGAGTGGCGCATCCATTACGGATGCGCCGCTTTTTTGTTTTCTCTTGTTAAAAATCACCTAAATTTTATGAAATAGTGTATTTCCTTCTAAAGTTTAGGGGGATTTTCATTAACTTAGCGTCAACTAATAAAAATATCAGTTATGGCTGACAGTGATATGCAATATGATGAATCGGAAGCTATAAAGTTTATCCGTGATTATATGCCCGAAGATGTGAGCGGGCGCTATTCCGATGACGAGATACTCAATATCCTGGACATGATATGGGATTATTATGAGGATAACGGCTATCTTGACATCTCTGCGGTTGACGATGCCGACAATGATTCGCCCGACATGGACAAGATAATGGGATATATCGGCAAGATGCTCGACAAGGATAAACTTGCCGTGGTTGACAAGGCTGATGTACATTATATAGTGGAAGGCGAGCTTGCCTACGAGAAATCAATAGGACTGGAAGAGGACTGATTTATGAGGCATCTGCGACGCTTGACAATCATGCTTTCAATCATTGCCGCATCATTTATGTGGCAAGGGGAGGTGTGTGCCGCAAATCCCTTCAAGGCACTCAAAGAAAAACTGATGCCGTCTGATAAATCAAAGACCAAGAAGACTGATAAGAAAACCGAGCAGCGGGAAGCGGAAGAAGAGCTGTCGCTTGACGACAACCTGCTTGTGCCTGTCGTCCCTGAAAAGCAGCATGATATTGTTGCCGCTTACATGAATGAGCTTGCCAAGGATCTCTCGTCACGTAAACGCGAGACTATCGAGAAATGGCGTGACGGCGAGGTGATTGTCGCCACCATCGGCACTGACAATCTCTTTGCGCCCAATGATACAGTGCTTCGCTCCACAGCAAAAGAATTTCTGTCACCATACGCTAATCTGTTGCGCCAGATGGGACTTTACAAGATGATTATAGTAAGTCACACCGACGATACAGGCTCCGCCGAATATACCGACGCGCTTAGCGAGGCGCGTGTCAACGCGGTTTACGACTGGCTTGCAAAAGACCAGCTTCCTACGATTGACCTGATACCGTATGCGCTTGGAGCCACGGACCCCCTTGTGGAGAATAATTCGCAGGCAAACCGTGCGCGTAACCGCCGTATAGAGATTTACATCATCCCTGACCGTCTGGTGATTGAAATGGCGAAATCCAATAAACTTGTATATAGAAAACAGTAATTTTGACTGAACGAAATGAAGTATTCAGCTATTGCAGCCATGCTTGCAGGCGTGGCGATGGTGTCGTGTAAGGCGACCTCACATGACAATGACTATTCGGTCGATGCATCGTTTGAAGGGGGCAATAACGGATTGACCGCCTATATCGTAAATTATGACAGCGGTGAAAAGATTGACAGCGCGCTTGTAGCCGACAATCATGCACAGTTCAACGGGGTTGCCGATAGTGTTGTGCTCGCGAGATTATTGCTCGGCGACCGCAGGGCGGCTACCTTCATCCTTGAACCAGGTGTCATCACTATTGATAGCGGCAAGGTATCAGAGAATACCCCGATGAATCTTTTGTTTGCCAAGTTTATCAGTGAGTCAGACTCTCTCGACAATCTTTATAATAATGCGCCCGATGACTCGGTCAGAAATGCTGTCAATGAAGCATATTCACAGCTGCTTGAACGCTATGCGGGCACATATCAGGATACACCGGTGGGATATCTTGCTTTCCTGCAGGCTGCATACGAATATGATTCCGATGCACTTTCTGCAAAACTTAAGCAATATCCTTCCTATGCACGTTACAGCCGTGTAAGCAATCTTGTCAAGGCAAAGCAACGTGAGGCAGCCACGGCACCGGGCAATCATTACGCCGATTTTACAATAAAAGGAGATTCGGCTGTAAGTCTGAGCGACTATGTAAAGCCGGGCTATTACACGCTTGTGGATTTCTGGGCGAGCTGGTGTGGACCGTGCCGCCGTGAGATGCCGGTCATACGTGAGCTTTATGACAAATACAGTAACAGCGGACTGAATGTAGTAGGGGTCGCCGTATGGGATAAGCGCGAAGACTCTGAAAAAGCTGTGAAGCAGCTTGACCTGCCATGGCAGCAGATACTTGACGCGCAGTCAGTGCCGACCGACCTGTACGGTATATCCGGCATACCTCATATAATGCTGATAGACCCGGAGGGCACGATAGTTGCGCGCGGCATGCAGGGCGATTCGCTGCGCAAGGTAGTTGCCGGGGCGATGGCTACTTATGCTTTCCCCAAAACCACCGGTGAACAGGCTGCCACAGTACAAGACTGAGGAATCCTCCCGCCAATGCACCCACGCAGTCGGCGATAAAATCCTGTATATCCTCGCCTCTGCCGAGGTCCATCCATCCTTGAATCACCTCTATCAGTCCACCAAATACTCCGGTGGCAAGTACAAATACGATTATCAGCAATGCGGGGGCTTGTAGCTCCCGCTTGCCGTATCGGCGCATATAATCCAAGCCGAGACTTCCCGTGATGCCGAGCATCATGATTGCGTGTACAACTTTATCAGCTCCTTCAAACCATTCGATATCGTTGTCAGGCAACGGTTTAGGGACGAGGGTAAGATACAGCACCGCTGCCGTCACTATTGCCGTCAAGGTGAATGTAGGTAATCTTTTTATTAACTGTTTTGTTTTCATATTTAAATAAGCAATGCAAAATTAATCATAAAATTTTTAAAATAGACTCAGCTTAAATGGCAAAATGTAAGTTTTTGTGTAATTTTGTATTCGACAAATAAGAGAATATGGCATCAAAAGTACAATTTGGCAGTAAAATAGGATTGATTGCGGCAACAGTAGGGTCGGCGGTCGGACTTGGTAACGTGTGGCGTTTCCCGGCAGAGACCCAGGCAAACGGAGGCGCCGCTTTTCTTTTGCTCTATATCGCCTGTGTGTTTCTCCTCGGTATCCCGGTTATGCTCGCCGAGTTTTCACTCGGACGAGGCAAGCGCAGCGACGCTTCGGGGGTGTTCCGGCTGCTTGCTCCGGGAAAGAAGTGGTGGATAGTAGGCGGTGTTGCGATTCTCGCTTCCTATCTTATATTGTCATTTTATATGGTTGTAGCCGGTTGGACCCTTGAATATATGTGGCAGTCGATTACCGGCGATTTATTTACACCTGTTGCAGGCAATCCCGGACATTCCGCCGTCGAAGTGATGGACTACCAGTTTAATGCAAAGATGCAGGAGTATATTGTGCAGGATATCAAGCCGCTGGTGATGACTTACGTCATGCTCGCCATCAATCTCGGCATATTGCTCATGGGTGTACAGAAAGGAATAGAGAAGATGTCCAATATACTGATGCCGGTGCTCTTTGTGCTGCTTCTCGTGTTTGCCGGTGTCGCCATGACATTCCCGAAAGCCGATGAAGGATTGCTATTCTTCCTTAAACCCGATTTTTCAAAGATTAGCCCCGCCGTCGCCGTCAATGCGCTCGGTCAGGCATTTTTCTCCCTGTCGCTCGGCATGGGTATCCTGATTACATATTCGAGTTATTTCCCTAAAGAAACAAAGCTTACACGCACGGCTGTCACGGTGTCATTGCTTGACCTGCTTGTGGCGTTGATGATGGGGTTCATAATATTTCCGGCGGTCAAGTCGTTTGGACTTGACGGACACGGTCTTGAGGGCGCCACACTGGTATTTGTCACATTGCCCGAGGTGTTTGTGCAGATGCCGGCGTCGCAGCTGTGGTCCGTTCTCTTCTTTTTGCTGCTGCTTGTAGCCGCGCTCACCTCCACCATCTCGCTTGCCGAAGTGTCGATAGCCTTTATGCAGGACCGTTTCAACATGAAGCGCACACCGGCATGTTTCGTAGTAATACTTCCTCTTTTCGTGCTCAGTTCGCTATGCTCGCTCTCACAAGGGAGCATGTCGTGGCTGACAATCGGCGGAATGAATCTTTTTGATTTCCTCGATAATTTCGCAACCAATTTACTGCTTCCGCTGGTTGCAATATTTACCTGCATATATCTCGGATGGTTCGCCCCGAAAGGATATTTTTTCAAGGAACTCACCAACGAAGGTACAGTGTCGGTCAAGATTTATCGACCGGTGCTTTTTGTAGTGCGTTTTCTTGCACCCGTGCTGATTGCCGTGATTTTGTGTGCCAAATTATTCAGCTAACGGTCATGCAAGGAAATAATCGCGCGCAGTTTGCCACCCGTCTCGGGGTGATTGCCACTACAGTAGGTTCGGCGGTAGGTCTCGGAAATATCTGGCGTTTTCCATACGAGGCAGGTGTCCACGGGGGAGGTGCTTTCCTTCTGATTTACATAGGTTTCATCTTTATAATAGGTGTGCCGGTCATCTGCGCCGAGTTTATCATGGGGCGCAGTTCGCGCAGCAATATTTTCGGCGCGTTCCGTATGCTGCACGGTGTAAGACAGTGGGCATGGGTAGGGTATATGGGCATACTTGCCTCCATACTGATACTTTCTTTTTACTCGGTTGTAGCCGGATGGACGATAGAATATTTTGTGCAGTCGATTACCGGGGCACTTGATGCGGTCGAGTCGGGTACACGTCACGAGGTGTTTGACACCTTCTCCACAGGGTATATGCCTGTAGTGTGGACAGTGCTTTTCCTCCTTTGTAATGCCGTGATTTTACTGCGTGGCGTACAGAAGGGGATTGAGAAGGTCTCAAATGTACTGATGCCGGTGCTGTTTGTGATTCTGGTCATATTCTGCATCAATTCGCTACTGATGCCGGGAGCGAAAGACGGACTTGAGTTTCTTTTCCGTCCCGATTTTTCAAAAGTTGACTCCTCGGTGCTCATCGGCGCCCTCGGTCAGGCGTTTTTCTCCCTTTCGCTCGGTCTTGGAACCATGCTCACTTATTCGAGCTATTTCTCTGACAAGACGCCACTTGTAAAAAGCGCGTCGATAACCGCGATACTTGACACATGTGTAGCCATCCTCGCCGGAGTGATTATATTTCCTGCTGTTTTCACATACCACACCGAGCCGGCGGCAGGTCCGAAACTTGTATTTGAGGTCTTACCCGAGATATTCCATCAGATGCCGTTCGGTATAGTGTGGTCGTCACTGTTCTTCTTCCTGCTTTTCCTTGCCTCGCTCACTTCCACGATATCCATGAGCGAGATAGCAATAGCTTTTTTCATGGAGCAGCTCGGTTTCAGCCGCAAGAAGGCGGTGTTGCTCAATGCAGGCATAGCCATGACACTCGGCACCCTCTGCGCACTGTCATTCAGTTCGCTCAGCGGATTGAAAATATTCGGTCTTACGATATTTGACTTGTTTGATTACGTGTCGAGCAACATCTTACTGCCATTAGGCGGAATGCTCATTTCCATATTCGTAGGGTGGTTTCTTGACCGTAATGTGGTCAAGGCGCAGCTGCGCGGCACCGGAAAGTTGAATCCGCGACTACTCGCCACGATAGTATTCCTTCTGCGTTATGTCGCGCCCACCGGTATCGCCATCGTGTTTCTTGCCGGATTGGAAGTGATTTAGCAGGGTAAGGCACCACCACCCTCAATCGCGGGCGCCCTCCCGGGCGCCCCTACAGCTACGCACAGGGGCGTGTCGGACAACTGAAATCTGACGACTATTTTCCCGCAGGGAAAAATCCACGCTTAGCCGGGCGGTTGAGCGTAGCGATACCCCCGGAAGATTGGATCATAATGGATGGTTTCCGGAGGAATCATCTGGAGTGCGTGGGATGATTCCCTGTCGGGAAACATTCTCTTTTTGCTCGCTTTCCGTGGGTTTCGCTGCGCTTAACCCACGGCTAAACAAAGATGATGCCCTGTCGGGCAACATCACCCTCAATCGCGGGCGCCCTCCCAGGCGCCCCTACAGCTACGCGCATGGGCGAGTGGGACAACTGAAATCTGATGACTGAAAACTCCCACGTAATGCGGGCGCCTTCCCGGGTGCCCCTACAGCTACGCGCAGGGACGTGTCTTGGTTTGGTTTATTAATGAACTGATTACCAATACTACATCGCAAAGCGATGTCTCTACATTGAGGGCAAAATCATAGTTTTGCAACAACCTTCTCAGGAAGATAGGGGATAGATATGGCATTGTTGTGATTTTTTTCCTATTTTTGTAAAAAATACAGCACCGGAAAGCGGATAAAGAAATATCTCCATGTCAGAAATCTTAAGAAAGAACCACATACCGTTTTTTCTCGTCGCACTGCTGTTTATGCTATGGGGTGTGGCAAACAACATGAACGACACATTGCTTGCGGCGTTCAGGCGTATTATGTCAATGAGCGACCTGCAGACATCGCTTGTACAGTTTTCATTTTACGGGGCATATTTCTGTTTCGCCCTCCCCGCCGCGATGTTCATAAGCCGTTTTTCATATAAATCGGGCATCTTGCTCGGTCTTGCACTTTACGCTGGTGGCACCATGCTGTTTTATCCCGCCGGGAAAGCGGCATCTTACGGCTTTTATCTCATAGCCATCTATGTCATGGCAGGCGGATGCGCGATACTTGAAACCACGGCAAATCCCTATATCCTTTCAATGGGCGCGCCCGAAACGGCTACCCGACGGCTAAATATAGCCCAGACTTTCAATCCTATAGGGGCGGTGGGCGGAATCTTGCTGAGCCGACATTTCATACTTTCGGAACTGAATGGCGCCGATGCCGCAGAACGAGGGCAGATGAGTGCCGGGCAGCTTGCGGCGTTGCAAGAGCATGAACTTACCGCCGTATCGGGAACCTACATGCTCATCGGCATAATACTGCTTGCATTGCTTGTGGTGATTGCCTGCGTGAAGATGCCCGGTGTCAAGGATGACGCGGCACACACAAGGATAATGACCACCTTTCGTAGCCTATGGCATAACCGCCGCTGGCGTTACGGGGTAGTCGCGCAATTCTTCTATGTCGGCGTACAGACGGGGGTGTGGTCATTCACCATACGCCTTGCGATGGAGGAGCTTGGTGTGCTTGAGCGGGATGCCTCGATGGTATTTTTTTATTCGATTGTGGCATTCACACTTTTCCGCTTTATCTTCACATGGCTTATGGGCTATATACGCCCGGTCAAACTGCTCGTCGCAGCTTCCGTCGCGGCGATAGCATTTACCGTGACCGTCATATTCAGCTACGGGTGGATTGCTGTCGGCTCGCTTGTCGCCATCTCGGCATGTATGTCGCTGATGTTCCCGACAATATATGGCATAGCACTCGACGGCATAGGAGGCGAACAGGCAAAAATAGCCGCGTCGGGACTCATAATGGCGATACTCGGAGGGGCGCTCATCACCCCTGTCCAAGCAGCCGTGTCAGATTACGCCGGCATATCGGTGTCGTTCACTGTACCGTTGCTCTGTTTCATTGTCGTTTTGATTTATTCAACAGGAATAATCCGTAAAGATTATGCAACAAAATAGAAAGAAAGTATTTGTATCAGGGTGCTACGACATGCTTCATTCGGGTCATGTAGCCTTTTTCCGTCAGGCTTCGGCGTACGGTGACCTCTATGTAGGTATCGGCTCCGATGCCACAATCGAGGCTCTCAAGCACCGCAAGACAGTATATTCAGAACGTGAGCGTCTTTATATGGTCAAAGCTATACGTTACGTGACCGACGCTTTTATCAATCCCGGGTCGGGAATGATGGACTTTATTGAGACCGTGGAGCGGGTGAAGCCCGATATATTTGTGGTAAACTCCGACGGGGGGAGCGACGTAAAGCGTGATTTCTGCCGCGAGCGCGGTATCGAATACGTGGTGCTTGAACGCGAGCCTGATGAAGGACTTGAAGCGCGGTCTACCACATCATTGCGCAAGGGAGTGGTTTCGCATCTTCCTTACCGCATAGATATCGCGGGGACATGGATTGACCAGCCTTACGTGTCGCAATACGGTGCAGGGTGGGCGATAACCGCCTCGATAGAACCGACAGTAGAGTTCATGGAGCGTGGTGGCATGTCGACTTCGACCCGTAATGCGGCAAAAAAGATATGGCCCTACGAGCTGCCGCGATATAACGAGGAGATGCTTGCGCGGCTGCTTTTCTGCTTTGAGAATGACCCGGAAAACGAAGGTCATGTATCGGGCGCGCAGGATGCCATAGGAATCTGCATGTCGGGAGTGACCCGCCACTATTATGACGGGCATTACTGGCCGGGGGTAATTGAGTCATGTCATGATGAAAAGGTGTTGTCATGGCTTGAGTCGCATATATGCCTTGTGCCTATGTTTCCGCGTCGGCAGAATTGTTCGGTAGTGGAAGGGAAGGATATCAACCCGAAAAAGGTCAAGGACCTGACCGATGCCGCCGCGCGGTGCTGGGATGCGATGTTGCAATGTGACCTTGCGGCGTTTGCCGAGGCGTTCCGTGATTCCTTTAATGCTCAGGTAGCGATGTTTCCGGCAATGATGCAGCCCGGCGTACAGGAATATATCGACATGTGGCGAGATAAGGCACTCGCATGGAAGATGCTCGGCGCGGGCGGAGGAGGTCATCTTGCGCTTGTAATGGAAAAGATTCCGGAAGATGGTGTGATACCCATAAAAATAAGACGAAAAGATACATTCTGATAAACGGAAATAAAATGATGGAACAGAATTCAAAGATATATGTCGCCGGACATCGCGGGATGGTGGGCTCGGCGATAGTGCGCGAGCTGCAGCGTCAGGGCT
>OIYT01000754.1_pt1 | contig 27630 bp, 26 predicted proteins | sample 1588201 | NCBI WGS metagenome assembly OIYT01 (sample SAMN03283260) | human gut metagenome | biome: human-associated habitat; material: feces | host: Homo sapiens | place: USA | collected 2013
GCGTCAAGCGGCCACAGAGCCGAGCTTTGGGAAAGGGCGCTCCGGCTCAAAAACGCCTATATAACAAGCTCATCGCCGCGGCTTGTCGAGATCGCCGCCGCGGAGGCGGGAAAGGGCGCATCGCTCAGGCGGCTGTGCGAGCTGCTTTCCGTTCCGGCGCAATGCGTTGCGGCGTTCGGTAACGGTGATAACGATGCGGACATGCTCTCGTTTGCGGGGCTTGGCGTTGCAATGGAAAACGCGACCGCTGCCTGCATTGCCGCAGCCGACGCGGTTTGCGCGTCGAACGATGAACACGGCGTTGCGCAAATGATATATAAAATTTTAGGAGACATGAGAAAACAGTGATAAGAGAAGCAAGACCCGTTGACCTTGACGCGATAGAGAAAATTTATGACAACATCCACGCCGCCGAGGAAAGCGGCAGGGTGAAGATCGGCTGGATAAGCGGCGTGTATCCCGTGCGTGCTACTGCCGAGGAGGCTATACGCCGCCGCGACATGTTCGTTTTTGAGGAAGACGGAATAATAAAGGCAGCCGCGATAATCAACAAAACCCAGGTCGATGTGTACAAGGGAGCAAACTGGAGCTTCGAGGCCGACGATGACGAGGTGTGCGTTCTGCACACGCTTGTTGTAGATCCGAATTGCTCGGGGCGCGGCGTGGGGAGCAGGTTCGTTGAGTTTTACGAAAAATACGCGCTCTCGCGGCAATGCACGGTGCTGCGCATAGATACCAACGCCATAAACTCGGCGGCGCGCCGGCTTTACGCAAAGCTCGGCTACCGCGATGCGGACATCGTCCCCTGCGTTTTTAACGGCATCCCTAATGTGAATTTAGTCCTGCTGGAGAAAAAGCTGAAATAAAAAAGACGGCCGATGGCCGTCTTTTTTACTTTATAACTGTGCTGATGACGGGCTTGCCGTCGCGGTCGAGCAGGGGAGTCAGGCCGCCGGAGTTGCCGGAGTAGTGGTAGAGATAGTTTACGCCGGTCTCTTTATCCACCCAGATCTCCATAACATCGATCGCACCCTGAGAATATACCTTTTCAAAACGTTTTTCATAAGCTGACGAGAGTCGAACACGTATCGGTTTTGACGGGCAGATTTCCGCCCACGCTGCGTTAAAGCTCTTGACAATACGACAGTATTCTCTGCGAGCTTTGCCTTGCCTGAACAAAAATCTGCTCCGGCAAAACTGCAAAGCACCTGTCGGATGTGCTTTTCGAGATATTTTCGGCTTTCTTTGATGCAGGTGGGCTGGCGCCCATCAAGGCAAAAAAGGCGAAAATAGCCGGAAGGGTACGCCGACAGGCGATATGGGTTCGGCTCTCGTCAGCTTTTATTCCTTTCCTTATACATTTTTGCGGCGATGCTCATAGGGATAAGCGCAAGCGCCGTGACACACGCAGCGGCAATAAACAGCTCGTTTACCGGCAGATAGCCCTCGGCAATGCTGCTTATGTCATAGCCCATCTCGCCTGCGCGCTGCGCGGTAACGAAGATGAGGTTTCCGTTATCGACGACCTGATATACCTTTTCGCCGAAGGCGCGGCAGATCGGGTCTGCCAGCAGCGGACCGGCTATCATCGGGAAGAATACGAAGAACATGATCCTTATGCCCTCGAACTGGCCGCGGTGCTCCTCGGGGTACAGGCGCTTCATCCAGACGGTCATGGCCTGCATGAAAACAACGTAGCCGATGCCGACGAGAATTATGCCGGCAAAGCACGGCCAGTTTGCCGCAAGGTTCAGGGCGTTTTCCGTGTCGAACGTGCCCTGCATATTGCCGACGACGAAGTAGACAAACAGGCAGCCGAGAATGCTGAGTATCGTCGCGAATGCGGCGACGGCCGGAACCTTTTTGTCGTTTATGACCTTTATAAACGGAACGGATACAGCGACGGCTATCAGCAGCGGAATGCCGAGAATGAGGCTGGGATCGGTAAAGCCGAGGGTGTAGTTCATCCAGTTCATGATGTGGATAAAATAGCAGTTGTAGCCGATGAAGAATATGCACAGCGTGAGAAACACAAGAGCCAGCTCGCGATTTGCGGCAAAGCGCCTGAAATTGAACGTCGAGCCGAACTGGTGCCAGAAGCCTCCGTCCTTGACGGGCTTGAGCGTAGGCGCATCCTTGAGCAGGAAAAACGACGCTATGCCGACGAGAATGGTGACTCCGCCTGCAACGGAGAAAAAGATGATGTATCCTGCCTGCGGATTTGCCTCGGTTGCAAGCCCCGTTACGAACATGCCTCCGACGAGGGTGCCGACGAGCGTTCCGATAACGGGCAGCGTTGCCGCGACGGCACCGATCTGGCCGGAGTTTGAATCGTCCATCATGTCGGCATACCAGGCGTTATAGCCTGCGTCGTTTGCCATCGAGCCGAAAAAGCTCATTATGGTGTCGGCTGCGACGATGGTGACGCCGACGAGCATCACGTCGTTATAAATGCTGTCGCGCAGATAGTGCGTAAGCCCGAACGCGATGGTGAAAATTCCCCAGAGTATCGAGCCCCAGGCTATGAGCTTCTTGCGCGAACCAATGCGGTCGGACAGCGTTCCGAAAAACAGCGCGGAAAATGTCGTTGCCGTTGCCGAGCATATGGTCATTGCCGTAACAACACCGAGCTGCGCACCGAAGTCGGAATACAAAAAGTTTGCAAACCAGTTGTTTTCGATGACCCATGCTATCTGCGCGGAAAAGCCGATCACCAGCAGCAGAGTCCAGTTGAGCGCGCCGATGCCTTTTTTCTCGGCGCTTTTTGTGTTCCCCATTAATTCTTCCTCCCTATAAAATCTCTTACAAGAGCTTCATACTCATCCTTTGCGCACATGTAGCTTGCCGCATGCCCTGCGCCGGGCACGAGCAGCAGCTTCTTTTCGCTTTTGCAGGCGTTGAATATCTCAAGCGCCATGTCTTTGGGAACATAGCGGTCGCAGTCGCCGCAGATGTACAAAAGCGGTATCTCCGTCACGCTCACGCTGCGCACCGAGCTTGCCTCCTTGAAGCCGTAGCCAGCCTTGAGGAGGTTAACGTATTCAAAAACATCAACGAACATCGTCGGCAGGTGATAGAGCTTGCCGACAAGGTTGCGGAACACCGTGTTAAGATCGGAATAGCCGCAGTCGGCGATAATGCCGCGCACGTTTTTGTTAAGGTCAAGATCCGCACTTTGCAGAATGCTCGCCGCACCCATGGACATGCCGTGCAGATAGATATCGTTATCCGGGAAAAGCTCGGCGGCTTCTTCACGGTAGCGTTCGGTGAGACATCCTGTTATCACGATTTTTTTCAGTGTTCCGTCCTCCTTGAGCTTTCCGAGTTCAAGGATAGTTTCTATAGCTTCTTCCTTTGCGGACTGTATAAATCCGCAGGTATTGACTACTGCGATATCAGCAAGTCCGGGTTCGGTTACAAGCTGATAACCTTTTTTTCTCAGTTTATAGAGCATTCTTTCGGAATCCACAAGATTCTTCGAGCAGCCCAGAGATACCAATCCGACTTTTATTGCCATTGTCAGTCCTCCAAATTATTTTCAGAATATTCTTTTATACAGCGGTTTATCTCGTCGAAGCTGTAGCCGTATCGTGCCAGCGATGCTTTAACACGTTCAACGGCTTTCCGGTCGCCGGGATCAGTGAGATTGCGGGCGTGTTTTGTTTCCAGAAGCGTCATGAGATTTTCTTCAAATTGCCCGGAGTATGGTTCAAGAGCATCGTCAGCGGTAAACTGACCGATACCTTTCATCATCATTTCACGTTTTGCACGTCTGTAGCCGAATTTCCGGACGGAGACGTATTTTACAGCCAGTTTTTCCGCATAGCGTTCGTCGTCGATAATGCCGTTTCTTTCAAGCTTATCTGCAACAGCGGTGCAGAGACGTTCGCTCTTGTAGTTGTCAAGCAGCTTTTTGTACATTTCGGCACGTGAGTAGTCCCGGTAATCAAGAAGATACAAGGCACGCTGATAGGCACGGCGGAAATTCGATGCCCATATGATCTCACGGAGCTTGTCACGATCTATTTCATCATCCTCACGGAGTCCGAAATCCACGATAATATCCGCATGAAGGTAGATTTTCCGTTCATAGTCGAGTTCCGCCTCATATGTAAGCCCTTTGTATTTTTTCAGTGAGGTTATCTTCATTATTCATCCGCAGGAGTGAATTCCTCGAAATCCTCATCAATATCAGCGAGTATATCCTCGCTCATGCTGCTGCCGCCGTCATCCATGTATTCGCCGGTATCAGAGTCGATATACTGCTCTTCGGAAGACTGTTCTTCTTCGGCTGCGCCTTTCTTTCCCTTTTTGGTCTTTTTGGGCGGAGCGGATTTAAGTTCGTCCTTGCGTGCGATTATCTGCTCTTCAATCTCTTTCATAAGAGCCTCATCGTTCTTGAGAACTTCCTTTACATTGTCACGTCCCTGACCGAGTTTCTGATCCTTGTAGCTGAACCACGAGCCGCCTTTCTTGATGATATCAAGCTGAACGGCAAGGTCGAGAACTTCGCCTGTACGGGAAATTCCCGTGCCGTACATCATATCAAAGGTACAGTCCTTGAAAGGCGGAGCAACCTTGTTCTTGACGATCTTGCATTTTGTGGAAGCACCGATTATGTCATTGCCGGATTTGATAACTTCGCCCTTTCGCACTTCGATACGGACGGATGAGTAGAATTTAAGCGCACGTCCTCCGGGAGTTGTTTCGGGGTTTCCGTACATCACGCCGATCTTTTCACGTATCTGGTTAATAAAGATAGCCACGCAGTTTGATCTTGAAATAGCTGCGGTAAGCTTTCTCATTGCCTGCGACATAAGTCTTGCAAGCTGTCCCACATGGAGATCTCCCATTTCGCCGTCTATTTCGGCACGTGTGGTCATAGCGGCAATGGAATCGAGTACGATAACGTCGATAGCACCGGAACGTATAAGAGCTTCTGCTATTTCAAGAGCCTGTTCTCCGCTGTCCGGCTGCGAAACAAGAAGATTGTCAATGTCAACACCCAGAGCTTTGGCATATACAGGGTCAAGAGCGTGCTCAACGTCAATAAACGCTGCTTCGCCCTCCAGCTTCTGAGCCTGAGCAACGATCGAAAGGGCAACAGTTGTCTTACCGGAACTTTCAGGACCGTATATCTCGATAATTCTTCCACGTGGGACTCCGCCCACGCCCAGAGCCATATCCAGCGTCATAGAGCCTGTCGGGATAGCCTCGACATTGAGTGTGGTATTCTGACCGAGACGCATGATAGCTCCCTCGCCGTATTTTTTAGAGATCTGTTTCATAGCTCCCTCAAGGGCTGTTTTTTTATCTTCCTTAGTCGTAATACGAACGACTTCCGGTTTTTTTGCAAGTTCTTTTTTTGCCATTTTACTTCCTCCGTATCATAATTTTCGTCCTGCGGCGGTTCTGATTATACCTCCGCCGTCGGTTCTTAGTTCTATATCGGTAAATGAGTTGTTTTCAAGCAGTTTTTTTACGGCATCATGCTGTCCCATGCCGAATTCGTATGCCAGCCAGCCGCTCTGCCGGAGCGAATCTTTCCAGACAGCCGTCATTCTCCGGTAAAAGTCAAGACCGTCAGTTCCGCCGTACAGAGCCGTTTCCGGTTCAAATGAAACTTCGGTCTGGAGCGACTTCATTTCTTCTGCCGTCAGATAAGGCGGATTGCTGACGATAATATCTATATCCCGGAAATTACGGCAGAATTCCTCATCGAGCACATCGCCCTGAATTATTTCTATATCCGTATTGTTTATTGCTGCGTTCTGTTTCAGATATACAAGAGCATCATCGGAAAGCTCGGCAGCAAATACCTTTGCACCGGGAATATGCTTTTTAAGAGCTATTGCGATGCATCCGCTGCCGCTGCACAGATCGGCTATCACTGGGGATGTAAGGCGGTGATTGCTGCATATGTCAAGTATTTGTTCCACCAGCGTTTCGGTATCAGGGCGTGGGATGAGAACTCCCTCTCCGACCTTTACAGGACAGCCAAAAAATTCCCACTGTCCCAGAAGATACTGGAGCGGATAGCCGGATCGGCGTTTTTCGATAAGATCACGTATCCTGAGTTCTGTGGAGACGTCAACCGTTTCTGACGGACGGAAAAGGGGATGAGCGTCGTTCAGCATATCCTGGAAAATACACAGAACGTCAAACCGGGCGTCGGGATTTCCGCTTTTTTCAAGATCTTTCCGGCATTCGTCAAAGAGAGATGAGCGGCTTACCACTTGTCCTCCTCTTTATCTTCGGGGATGCACGGCGTAAGAGCAGCAATAGCTATTTCTATCATGCTGTCGTCGGGTTCACGTGTGGTGAGACGCTGCATTGCAAGTCCGGGAGCGGAAAGGATGCGTGTGAAAAAGTTGTCCTTGTTTCCGGCAAGGCGGATGAATTCGTAGGAGATACCCACCACCAGCGGAAGAAGTCCGAGACTGATGAGTATTCTAATCCATTTATCCATTGAGGGGACGAAGCACATTACAAAGATGCTTACGATAAGAACGATAAAGATAAAGCTTGTTCCGCAGCGTTTGTGGAAACGTGTCTGTTTGCGGACATTTTCTACTGTAAGCGGAAGTTCCGCCTCATGGCAGGCGATGGTCTTGTGTTCTGCGCCGTGATACATATACTGACGCCGGATATCTTTCATAAGTCCCACAAGCGCCATATAGGTAACAAAAATTGCGATTTTCAGAATGCCCTCGCTTACAGAGCGGAGTATGCGTTTGTCTCTTACTACGGGAATAAGGTCGGCAATCATTTTGGGCAGGAACACGAAAAGTCCCACTGCCAACACAATGCCGAGCACCATGCCGATGGTCATAAAAATATTGTAAAATGCAGAGGAATTCTCCTCTTCGGCTTTTTCCTCTTCTGTAAGCTGTTTTTCTGCGGATTTCATCATGTATTTGTAACCTTTTACAAGAGATGTCACAAAGCTGACGCAGCCACGCACCAGCGGAGTCTTTTTGTACCACGGAGCTTTTTTTCCGTTGTTTTCCTCCCATGTTTCCAGATCAATACTGCCGTCGGGCAGACGGCACGCCATAGCGCCCGTGTTCGGACCGAGCATCATTATGCCTTCGATTAGAGCCTGTCCGCCGATCTTTGACTTGAATTTTTCGCCGGACGGCTGATTTTTTTTACTCATATTATCACCTCATAATTTATTTCAGCACCGATGCTGATATTCCGGATCAGGAACTTTGTGCCGGGAGCGTTATGGTAACAGTTGTTCCCAGTCCTTCGCCGGGGCTGGTGATATCCATAGTTCCGTTGTGCATAGCGATTATTTCATCTGCCACTGCCAGTCCGATACCCGAACCTCTTCGTGTATGATTTGCCTTGTAGAACTTTGTCTTGACTTTGGCAAGGTCGGAAGTCTTTATGCCGCAGCCGGTATCGGCAACGGAAACAACGACTTTGTTTTCTTTTTCGTCCTCATAAGCATTTATAGTTACAGTTCCTCCCTGAGAGGAATACTTGATAGCGTTGTCAATTATGTTTATAAATACCTGACGTATCCTGTTCTTGTCGCCGAATACAAACGGCAGCATATCAGGGTCGTTATAGATTATCTCTATGCCCTCACGCTTTGCCTTGTCGCTGTAGATAAGAACAGCGTCGCCAAGTTCGGCAAGAATATCCATAGTGGCATTCTGGAGCGTAAAATGACCGCTCTGCATACGTGAAAAATCGAGCAGTTCCTCAACCATCCGGGAAAGTCTTTCCGTTTCATTAACGATAACGCCTACACCTTTCTTCATGGTATCCGGACTTCCGCCGCCGTCAAGCATAAGTGTTTCCGCCCAGCCTTTTATAGCCGTCAGGGGGGTACGCAGTTCGTGGGATACGGAAGATATAAATTCGTTCTTCATATTTTCCGCATTCGACAATTCGTCTGCCATATGGTTGATAGCCGTACAGAGTTCGCCGATTTCGTCGCTGCTGTTGCTGCTTATGCGCACGGAGAAGTCGCCCATGGCGAATTTACGTGCAATATCGCTTATCTGCCTGATAGGTTTTACGATAGATCCGGCAAAATAAAGACCTGTTGATATAACGATAGCAATAACTACCAGAACAATGACGGCAACTGCTATTGTATAATTTTTTATTGTGTTGTCGATAGTTGTGAGGGAAGTTACCATTCTGACGGAGCTGAATTCGCTGTTTATTGAGGATATTGGCACAGATACTGCCAATATCTTCTCGCCGCCCGGAAGCTTGCCTATATAGGTGCCCTCTCCGGAGATCATAGCATCCTCGTAGTCAGGCATGAGCATATTGGCATCAGGGGAGAATCCGGAGGAGGTCAGTACAACACGCCCGTTGGAGTTTATTGCCATAAGCTCAATTTTGTCCTTTTCGTTGAAAGTTTCAAGCATATTTCTCATTTCAGCGGAGAAGTTGGCAGCGCTGTCCTGTGAGTGGATGCTAAGGACGCTGGTAACGGCGTTGATCTTTGAAATCAGGTACTGTTTGGCAGAACTGTAGAAATAACTCTGTATCGCATAGATTATAGCCATGGCGATAACAAGCAGCGCCAGGATTATAACACCCAGATTGTTGATTATCCAGCGTTTGGTAATACTTTTTTTAGCCATTACTGCATATCATTCCATTTATATCCATAGCCCCATATAGTAATGATATATCGGGGGCTGGATGGCTCTTCCTCTATTTTCATGCGGATTCTTCTGATATTCACATCAACGATCTTATCGTCGCCGTAGTAGCTTTCTCCCCATATATGATTGAGGATGCTTGCCCGGTCAAGAGCAGTATTTTTATTGTTCATGAAGAATTCAAGTATCTGGTACTCCACCTGTGTCAGCTCGATAGGTTTTCCGTTCTTGGTGACGGTGCGGCTCTTGAGATTAAGTACAAACGGGCCGGATTCAAGAAGCGACTGTTTTTCATTTTTGATAAAGCTCATGCAGACACGGCGGTAAATGGCATCCACACGGGCGGTAAGCTCCGACGGAGAAAACGGCTTGGTAATATAGTCGTCGGCTCCTATCATAAGACCGCTTACCTTGTCCATTTCCTGAGTTCTGGCGGTAAGCATTATTATACCGATGGTAGAGCTTTTTTCACGTATTTTTTTACATACTGTAAAGCCGTCAATGCCGGGCATCATAATATCGAGGAGGATGATGTCAAAATTTCCGTGTTCCTGTTCAAACATTCTGAGAGCTGCCTCTCCACAGTCAACATCCACAACGTCATATCCGGCACGTTTAAGGTTTATAACAACAAATTCACGGATGGTAGTTTCATCCTCGCAGATTAATATACGTTTCATTTTTATGTCTCCTCACAGCCAGCGCCTTATTTTGTTTTAAAACCGACAGCCACATCTCCGGCGCTCGGAGAAAGACCGTCGTCCACTGTTGTTTGATTGTAGGGAATATACGCCAGATATGCCGAATCCCCTTTTGTTCCCATAAGCATATAGCCGCCGGAGATCCTGTCCTCACGTGAGGCTGAGTCTTCTGCGCAGTAGATACGCATCAGTTCACGTCCGGTTTCGCCGTCCTGCCAGGCGCAGAAAACGATCTCGTCATTGACGGCATCACGTTTTATGGTGACTTTTTTATCCCATTTTTTCGGAAAAACGAAGATATATCCGTCCCCCACGCTGTAGTATGAGGAGCACTTCCGTTCAAGACGGTTGTCGCTGTTTATAAAGTCCCATTGAGTTATCTTCATTTGTTCGCTTTCAGGAAGATCCTCATAGCCGGGAGAAATCGTCTGGACAGGTATTTCCAGAATTCCGTCTCCGTCAATGTCAAATGAGCTGCATCCTGCCGGGCGTACGGTAGCAAGTGAATCTTTAGGGTCAGTAAAAACCTTGTTGAGTCCTGTGCTGTCCATATATACGATATCGGTCTGGATAGAGCCTGCGCCTGAAACGGCATCAATATAAAGACCTTTTCTGCCGCCGCCGATCTCCCCGTAATTCAGACTGTCGAATTCCGTAAAGCTTCCGCTGAGTTCACTGCTGTACACATGATATGTGCCGCCTTCGTCCAGTTTATAGCTTTCTGCCACGGCAGGAGAGCCGGTGGCAGAGCCTGCCAGAAGGAAAAATTCCGTTTCGCCGTCTCCGTCAAGATCAGTCACATCTATGAATGAACACGCTTCGGAAAACGTTTTTTCAATAGTTCCGTTTACAGGATCATAGTTGTAAATAGCCACGTTTTTTTCCGAACGGTTGATAAGGCTGCTTCCGATAATAAGGTTTATCCGCTCATTAGAACCAAGTTCCGAGATGATGACCTTTTCAATTTCAGCGCCCTCCGCCGGAGTATCACAGACAGAACGCCACTTTCCGCCGCTCTGGTCGAGGATGTTTATTCTCAGGGTATTTTCCGGAGCGGCAAGGCTGGTTTTTTCATAGAATACCACTGCCTCGTCTCCGCCGTCGCCGTCGATATCCTCCACGATGAAGGCGGAGAGATATTTGCCGGATTTCGGATATTTAAGGCTTATATTCATACCTGCGGCATCAGTAAGAGCCTTGTATATTTGTTCCTGTTCCATGCTCAGCTTAGGGGGCGTCATAAGATTGTCTATGCTTGTTCCGAAAGAACAGCCTGTCAGCGCCGCCGTTGTTATCATAAGGGCAGAAGCAGGAAGTAGTTTTCTTTTTAAAATCATTTTATAAATAACATTTTTAGTCCGGAACAGTCCTATCTCCGGTCGATAGGCACGTATTCACGTTCTTTGGCGATAGCCTTGTATGCCGGACGTATTATCCTGTTGCCGGTAAGAACTTCTTCCATACGGTGAGCAGCCCATCCTGCCATACGTGCAACGGCGAACAGAGGCGTGAAGAGGTTTTCGGGAATGCCAAGCATTCGGTACACAAGTCCGGAATACATATCGACGTTTGCACACATTGTCTTTGAACTTCCCTTGACTGATCTGAACACCTCCGGAGTAAGTCTTTCAACTGTTTCAAGAAGGCGGAATTCCGCTTCTATTTCCCTGCCCTTTGCAAGTTCAAATGCCTTTTTCTTGAGGATGACCGCTCTGGGGTCAGATATAGTGTATACGGCGTGACCCATGCCGTAAATCAGACCTGAGCCGTCGTTTGTTTCTTTCTTTATCGTTTTGCGTATGTAGTCGGCGACTTCTCCCTCGTTCTCCCAGTTTCTGATATTTGCCTTGAAGTTGTCAAGCATATGGATAACCTGGAGATTAGCACCGCCGTGACGTGGACCTTTAAGCGAGCATATAGCCGAAGAATAGGCGGAATACGGATCAGTTCCGGATGATGTGAGCACACGGCAGGTGAAAGTAGAGTTGTTTCCGCCTCCGTGTTCTGCCTGAAGCATAAGGAGACAGTCGAGCATCTGAGCTTCTTCCATAGTATACTGTCTGTCGGTTCTGAGCAGCGAAAGAATGCACTGAGCCGTGTTTTCCTCGTAATTTATGGGATGCATTATCATGCTCTGGTTATCAAAGACTCTTCTCTTGACCTGATAGGCGTTCGCCATGATAACGGGCATTTTTGCAATAAGACTGATAGCCGTTCTCATTTCGTTTTCAAGACCCTTGTTCTCGCAGTCGTCGTCATAGGAATAGAGAGCAAGAACGGAGCGTGCCAGCTTGTTCATGATATTATGCGACGGTGCTTTAAGGATCATATCTTCTACAAAGCCGTTTGGGAGATCTCTTTTGAGGGAGATATATGTATTGAAATTCTTGAGTTCCTTATGGCTTGGCAGACGTCCGAAAAGCAGCAGGAAAGCGGTTTCCTCAAAGCCGAAGCGGTTTTCTTTTTCAACATTTTCAACCAGGTCGTTGATATTATATCCTCTGTATATGAGCTGACCCGGGATAGGTTCTACCTCGCCCTCGTTAAGAACATAGCCGTGAACGTTGCATATGTTAGTGATTCCGGCGACAACGCCTGTGCTGTCGCTGTTGCGGAGACCCCTTTTAACGTGATATTTGTCGTAAAGTTTGGGGTCGATAACGGAATTATTGCAAAGTTCCTCGCATAAACCTGTAATATTGGCACCCGAAATAAAAGACGGCATTACAATCACACTCCTCTGAAATATTCAAATTTAATTATACACTATTTTTGGAATTATGTCAACACAAAAGTAAATGCTGTTGCCGTAAAAAGGAGAGGTTATCATGAAAAAGTACATATCACAGTTTCTGGCCCTGGCGTTATCGGTAATGGTCATTCCTGCATTGCCGGTGTATATCTCCGGAAAATCTGCAAAGGCGGAGAAGAGAACTGCTGCGTCGGAAAAAAAGGAAGTTCCGGAAACTTCCGTTTCCGATGAGATTCGGCAGGAGACCACAGAAGAACCTGCCGCAGCCGTTGATCCGGGAGAACCGTATAAGGTTCTTGATATGGCATCCGGACAGGTTATTGAAGTTCCGGTCAGAGATTATGTCATAGGAGCAGTCTGTGCGGAAATGCCTGCATCCTTTCATGAAGAAGCTCTGAAAGCGCAGGCAGCAGCGGCTCATACGTATGCGGAGCGTCAGCGCATCAGAGAACGCCGATCTCCCACTGCCGATCTTATGGGGGCGGATTTTTCCAACGATACTTCCCGGTATCAGGGCTATTTTACCGAAGCTCAGGCAAGGCAGTATTTCGGGGAAAACTTTGATGAGAACTACAAAAAGATCGCTGATGCCGCCGATGAGGTACTGCCGTATGTCATTACATACGACGACGAACCGATAGTTGCTGCTTTTCATTCGATGTCCACTGGAAAAACCGAAAGTGCCGAAAATGCATGGGGAGCAGGTACTCCTTATCTTGTTCCTGTAGACAGCAGCTATGATACAAAAGCTCCCGGATATATGGAGGAGATACGTTTGACAAAGGATGTTCTCAGGCAGAAGCTTGAAGCCGCATTTCCGGGGATAGTACTTGGAAACGATATTACATCATGGATCTTGACGGAGGAAAGTTCCGGTTCGGGAACGGTTCTGCGTGCAAAAGCAGGCGACAAGATCGTTTCCGGCAATGATCTCCGGCAGGCGCTGGCGCTGCGTTCCGCTTGTTTTGATGTCCGCTGCGAGGGGGAGGAGATCGTTTTCACTACCCGTGGTTACGGTCACGGCGTTGGCATGAGTCAGTACGGTGCTGATTCCATGGCACAGGAAGGCAAAAGCTGGAGGGAAATTCTGGAACATTACTACCCCGGTGCATCTATTGACACAACGGATGTTTTGTGATATTATTAATACATTGAATTCATCGGTGAGATGAATTCAATGTATATTTTATATTGGGGGTTAAAAAATGGAAAATGTACTCGAAGTCAAAGGACTTACGAAACAGTACACAAAAGTTCTCGCCGCTGATAAAGTCTCCTTTGAAATAGGGAAAGGTGAAGTATTTGCACTTATCGGGCCGAACGGCGCAGGAAAGACAACTACTATCCGTATGATATCTACGCTGCTCACTCCGACGGCGGGGGATGCATTGATAATGGGTCACAGCGTTGTAAATGAACCAGATAAAGTAAGGGAATGTATCACTTATCTGCCTGATGAAGCCGGAGCCTACAAGAATATGAAAGGCATTAAATATCTTCAGTTCATGGCAGGGCTTTTCTGCACTGATCTTGAAGAGATCGGAAAATGTGTTGACCGTGCAAAAGAGATATGTCAGCTCGGTGACCGTCTCAACGATAAGATCGGCAGCTATAGCCGTGGAATGATACGTAAGCTTCTTCTGGCACGTTCCGTTATGACAAGACCTAAGCTTGCTATTCTTGACGAGCCTACAAGCGGTCTGGATGTCATAAACGCCATTGAAATCAGAAAAACAATCAAGCGGCTTGCTCATGAAGATGGAATGTCATTTCTTCTGTCATCCCATAATATGCTGGAGATAGAATTTGTTTCCGACCGTGTGGGCATAATAACAAAAGGACATCTTATGGTGACCGGAGCTGCGGACGAGCTTAAGCAGCGTTATAATGCTGCCAATCTCGAAGAAGTTTTTGAAAGGGTGGTGAAGCAGAATGAAGTTCATTAATCTGCTTAAAAAGGAACTCGCAGAGCTTGTCAACAAGAATATGCTTCTTGGTCTTGTGGTTACAGTGGCCATCTTTATGATGCTTGGCGGCATTATGAAAACCACTATCAACGAAGCAGTTGATGAAAGCAGGAATGTTACCATTAATATATGCGACAGGGATAAAACGGAATTCACTGAAAGCATATTGGAAGCAATGGAGAAAGTAAATAAAGATCCCGATTCAAATGTTTCGGCAAAGATCAATATTATTGAGTGCGAGGGAGACGATTATGCCGCTATTCTTGCAGATAACGATATTTCCAGTCTGGTAATAATTCCTGAGGGATTTACCGATTCACTTGATAAAAAAGATCAGCCGGAACTTATCAGCGTATCGAGGATGACTTCAGCAGCTACTATGTCTAATATTGATGCCGGAAACGAAGGTGCGATAAATCTTATCAAGCAGTGTATTTCCAGTACTATTGCCGCCGATACCGGAATGGACGATCAGCAGTATAAGCTTATGGAAGAACCTGTTATTCTGACGGAAAATACCGTCGTTGACGATAAGGACGCACGCATATCTCAGGACAGTATTATGAGCAAAATAATGATGCAGAATATGCTGCTGCCTATTATCGTATTTGTTCTTATAATGATGACATCACAGATGCTTATGTCTGCCATATCCAATGAAAAGATAGACAAGACGCTTGAAACGCTTCTTTCTGCGCCCGTATCGAGATTATCCGTAATAGGTGCAAAAATGCTTGCTGCTGCCGTTGTTGCTCTGCTTAATGCGGCAGTTTATATGGTTGCTTTTTCAACTTTCGTTTCCGGAGCTACCGACGAAGTGACCAGAACCGTTTCCGAGGCAGCAGGAACGAGCATTACCGTAGATCAGGCGCTGGAGCAGCTCGGTCTTAATCTGGGAGCTGTCGATTATATTCTTATCGGGGTACAGCTCTTCTTTACAATAATGATCTGCCTGTCAGTTTCAATTATGCTTGGCGCACTTATTGACGATGCAAAGAATGTTCAGAATATGCTCATGCCAATAATGCTTTGTGCAATGGTTCCTTATATAATATCTATGCTTGCAGACATCAATTCGCTGCCAATGATATTCAGGGTGATCGTTTATGCTATACCGTTTACTCATACATTTACGGCTGTTCCGAATCTGATGTTCGGCAACAATATGCTGTTCCTGGGTGGACTTATCTATCAGATAATAGTATTCCTGATATGCATTTTCTTTGCTCTCCGTCTGTTCATGTCCGATAAGCTTCTGACAGTTTCGCTTAACATAGGTCAGAAGTCAAAATATAAGAAAAGAAACAAGAAAAATAACGTTCCTGAGGAAGAATAATCAATGCAGCATTGTACATGACTTGTGCAACGGATGCTTTGTCTGCTGAGAAGAAGGTGATTCTTTGAGAAAAAAACTGCTGATATGCAATGACGATCCCGGGATAGGGCAGGCTATAGAAAAAAGCTTTAACGCCACACAGTATACCGTATATAACTGTACCATGTGTTATAATGATCTGGAAAAGAATCTTAACGGCAAAGAAAAATATGACACAGTGGTATTCTTTGTAGGTGAGCACGTTAATGATCTGACCAACAGAATCAGGCGGCTGCGTGATCAATATAGCAAAGTACACAAGGATGCAGACATATTTGTTGTGATGATGTACAAATGGGAACACAACGAAGAAAAATATTATTTGGCAGGTGCTTCAATGTGTCTGTGGTTTCAGGAGACGCCTGCCTGGCTTCTGGAGGCGTATATAAAGCTGTTTATGTACAGACGCAAAGTTCCTTATTTAGACAAAAAAATATCGGAATTCCTGACTTCTCACGGATATGCTCATTTTCATAAAGGATTTTGTTATTTATGTCAGCTCCTTTCGATTTTTCTGACAGAACCGGAGAAGCTGAAACTTGATATGCAGGATAATTATCAAGAAATAGCCGTAAAATACGGTGATGGAAAAGCTGACAATGTAAAAAGAAATCTTGAAACTTATTGTAAAAAAATATACAAATCTCCGCACGTTGATCCTCTGCTTATACAAAGTTTCAGCAGAAAACCTGAGCTTGTAGAATTTATCAGGTGGATGTACGATTTTGTCAGCCAAAGTTTTTATTAAGGCGTGTTAAAAATGACAGAAATAAAAAAATATATTGGTTTTGCCGATTTTGAATTTACCTGCGGAAGTGCCATGTATCGTCTTCGCAGCGAGATGCTGTCAGTGGGCATAGTTATATGCGACAGTTCTTATAATATTGCAGAAAGATTTTATGCAACCTCGAAGCCAAATCGTTTCCCGAAGCTTTCAAAACAATGCCGTGAACTCACTCACCTCAGTCAGGAAGAAATATCAGCTTCTCCGGACAGCAGCAGCGTCTTGAAAGTAGCTGTACGCCTTATGGACAAGTATGGCGTAAGCGAGCTGTGGGTCTGGGGGAATTTTGATAAGCCGGGACTTCAGAGTGACATAAGGCAGCACCGTAATTTCGGGAAAGACTGTGGCAGCATATGCAGGATATATAATGCAGTCCGTGATATACAGGCAGAAATGGTAAGGCGTATGGAACTGCCGCAGGCTGTCAATATAAAGGAACTTGCTTCGGCTTTCGGATATGTTCCTGATACCGGAAGCTTCCACAACGCCATGAACGATGCAATGGCGCTTTATACCATACACAAGGCGGTATTTACAACGGATTTCCGTAACAGACCGGAATTTAAAGCACTTGTTGAAAGCCGACTGGAAAAAATACGTCAGGCAAAGGCATTGCAGGAAGAAAAGCGGCGTGAAAAAGCATTTTCCGTTCCGCTTTCTCCGGAGGAACAAGCTCTTTTTGACGGTCTTGATGATAAGAAACGAAAAAGATTCGTTTATCTTCGATTTCGCATAATTGCTGCAATTGAAAAATATCCTGCGGCAGAGGAATTTGCATATATATCATTTGAGGATTCAAGAAAGATAAAGATTTTTCCGAAAGAAAAGTTTGATCCGAAAAGATGTCCCGGAGTATCTGATATACATATTTTTCGGAAAAGTGAACTTAGCAGCTTTATAATCAATATTATGAAAACAGCCGGTTAATTGAACTGCATACATGAAAAATGCTTCCCGTAAAAGGAAGCATTTTTTATTTATTCATCCGGCTCTTTTTTGTCCGGATCTTCTTCGTTTGTTCCGTCAACCGTATTGAGGAACAGTTCCGGATCATAACATACACCCATATATCTTACTTCAAAATGACAATGTGCGCCGTTTGAGTTTCCGGTATTTCCTACCGCACCAATAAGCTGACCTCGTGTCACGGTCTGGTCTTCTGAAACGTAGACGGAACTCATGTGACCGTATATGGTCTGATATCCGTTAAGATGATCTATCTGCACCATATAGCCGTATCCGCCGGAGTTCCAGCCGGCAGATATAACCACGCCGTCGGAAGCGGCATAGATATCCGTTCCCTCGTTTGCCGCAATATCGAGTCCTTTATGGTTGCGGTTGCTGATAAACGTATCACTTATCCAGCCGCCGTCAACAGGCCATCCCATTTCGCCGGAACCTGTAACGGGACGGCAGTTTGGATCAGGACGTGCAGAATAAGTTCCTATGCCTATCTGTTCGATAACAGGCTCTTTTGTTACAACTGATTTAACGGTTTTGCGTGCTCTTTCGATGCCGTCAACATATGTTATTTCGGTATTGCTGATTTTTTCGCCGGGCACACCTTTTACGAGGATTGATCTTACACCGACGTTAAGCGAACTTGTTTCATATTCAACTGTTTCGTAGTCAAGGAAAGAGAGCGTTTCAAATTCCTTGACATACTGTATAGGCAGATAGCTTTCGGTTTCCAGTATATTTATTACCTGACCGCCTTTCAGTGTCATGCCGGAGTTATAGGGATTCAGTTTTTTAAAATCGTCAAGACTCATGTTGTATTTCTGGCATACGGAAACATACGTATCTCCTGCCTGAGCAATATATACACCTTTCTTTTCAGTGGAGGATGTCAGCATTTCTATTGCCGGCTTTTCTTCCATAACGCTGTCCTGAAGATAGATTCCCTGTGTGTATTCGATCTTGTTTTTGTAGGAAAGATCACGCACCTCACCGTCAACGTGATAATTCAGCAGCCTGTCAGACAGAGCCTTTTGAATCTGGTCTTTATCCACGACGGCGGCTATGAATTTTCCGTCGATGTAGATTCCCCATGCCTCGGTAAGTTTTTCGTCGGATGCCTCCAGCATTTTGTTTGCAAGCTGGTCGGAGCTCATTATTTTGTCGTTGTCGGATATTATTTTCAGGGAGAAATTGGCGGAAAGATCAATGGTCTTATCGTCCTCATTGTAAGCAATTCTCTGCTGTACTTCACGCTCTGCCTTTTCAAAGTCGGCTTCGGCATTGATAATGCCTATCTCTTTTCCGTTGAAATCCACGGCGATGCCGTATTCCAGACTTGAGCCATATCGTATTATGCCCACAAGAAAGGCGACAGATATTATCGGCATGGTATAATTAAAAACAGTGTAGAGAATTCCGTCTTCCCCGAACAGGAAAGAACCTGCAAATCTGGTGACAGCTCCGGCATGAGCGGCTTTCCCACGCTTTTTTGACTTTCTGACATCATTGTAAAGCTCCCTGTTGCGCTTGGTACGCAGGCGGATAGATTCCGTCATGCCGTGCCAGAGCCAGCGGATTCCTCTGAAAACAAAAGAGAGAAGGCCCAGCAGTTCGGAAAAAACAAGCTTCAGCACCGTTATTATCCCGAGAGCGGCAGCAGCCAGTATCTTTACGGTGCATAGTCCGGAACGTGCGAAAAGATTTACGGCACTTTCCGAGGCACGCTTGAATATATTATCCGGACGTTCCTGATCTTCATGATCCATTCAGACGACTCCTTTCGTTACAAAATGGTTACAGTGTAATATTATAGCAATTTCTTCGTAAAATACAACGAAAATATTGGCTTTTTTTCTGCACAGCGGTATATTTTGTAGGACTGAATAAAAAAGCAGGAATTGATTACTGCTTATTTGTGAAATGCCACGAGTAATCAAGCATTTCCGGAGAGTAGTTTTCCAGTTTTTCAAGAAGCGGAAGTACATCTTTACGGGCAGATTCAAGGTCGTGTTCCAGATAATTTCCGCATTCTGCCTCTGTACAGCCGGGGATCTCTCCATTGTAACCGGATATAAAGCGGTAAGCATCCCTGACCAGATCTATAGCGTTCTCATGGGACATATCACGTGTGAGCAGATAGAATCCGGTGCGGCATCCCATAGGGCCTACATATATGATATTTTTGCCGTATGAAGAATTTCTTGCGTAAGTCGCAAAAAGATGCTCGATAGTATGAAGCGACGGATTGGAGATGTACACTCCGCCGTTAGGCTTTACCATGCGGATATCATATGTGACAATATCGCCGTCAATACGGGATATGTACATTCCTATGCCGAATTTTGTGTGATCTACCTGAAAACTTGCTATTCTTTCCATTATATTTTTCTCCTTAAAAAGATTTTTTATATCATCCGGAAGCGGAGAACGGACAACGAGCTGTCTGCCTGTTTCCGGATCGGTAAATTCAACTGCACCGCAGTGAAGTGCCTGACGGTTTATATCTTCCCGTGAGCCGCCGTAAAGATCGTCTCCTGCAAGGGGATGACCGATGTGAGCGAAATGGACACGTATCTGGTGAGTTCTGCCCGTTTCGAGAGATATCTGCAAAAGAGAATATTTTTCATTGCAGCAGAGCCGCCTGTAATGAGTGACCGCTCTCTGACCGTCCGCACGGACACAGCGTGTGATTATTGATTTCTGTTGTCTAGCGATAGGTGCGTCAATAATTCCGTGAGGCGGCGTGATCCCGTGAACGGCTGCAAAGTAGGTCTTGGTACAGCTGCTCTGGAGGATACGTGCAGAATATGCATCTTTGGCAGCGATGCACAGACCGGAAGTATCTTTATCCAGACGGTTCACCGCCCGGAAAGTAAGTCCGGGATAAAGGGCGGCAAAATAATTTCCGAGTGTGTCGCCCTGATGCCTTACAGAGGGGTGAACAGGCATTCCGCCGGGTTTGTCAAAGATTACTGAGGCTTCGTTTTCAAAGGCTGCCGGAACACGGAGGGAAGCGGATGCTTCAAGTGATCTGTCATCGCCGGGATGCAGAATTATAACATCTCCGTTTTCAACGAGGTCAATACTGCGGATAGTTCTGCCGTTCCGTGTAATACCGTTTTCCAGCCGCTTTAATTTTGTAAGAAGCCGTCTTGACACGCCTTTTTTTTCCATGAGGAATTTTTGCAGCGTTATCGGCTTTTCGCAGTTGACTGTCAGTTTTATTTCTTTCATATTCGTCCTCTTTGATATAGATTGAGATGCATAGTGCGGCAGCCGATGTAAGCCGTGTACAGGCAAACGGAAGTCCTATTACCGACAAAACCGGCAGCAGATATACAGCGGCAAGTCCGACAAAAGCCGATTTTCTTCCTCTCATGAATCTTATTGAGAGCAGAATTATCCTGAAAGGGCTGTATTCCGGAAAATGAACCATAATGAAAGGCGCTGCGGCAAGACTTATTTTTAATGAAAGCCACATAATAACGGAAACAACCGTCAGCATGAATGCGTGGCAGGTAAGAAAAAGTTCTCTGGCAGTTCGGGCAGTTGAAAGCATGGAACTCGCTGTTATTCCGAAGAATACCGCCGGAGCAAGAGCAATGAGCGCCGCTGATTTTGAAAGAATGGAAAGTCCGAGACTTTTCCGGAAATATTTCCGGCTCATGAGTATTCGTGAAAGCGGAGTTACAGATCTGCGGCTGCCGCATAATTCCATAAGGCGGAATGCCATTGCAAAGGTCAGGGGAGCTGTAAATGTAATTCTTAGAACGGCAGTTATAAGAGCGACCGCAAGCTGAATTCTGCTTCCGCCGCTGAAAAGAGCTGCCGGCTGCATCTGACCGAAATACAGCAGCAGACTGTATACCGCAGCTTCTGCAAAGCGGAAGAACAGTTCTGCTGCCAGAGGAAGCAGACAGACCGTCATTGTGACGGCACGTCTGCCTTTCAGCATTTTACCTGAAAACGAAATAAGCTCCCGGATCTTCATAACATAATACCTCCACAAAAAAGATCATTTCGGTGGTAGTATGTGCCAGAATACGGAAATTATTCGGAACGCAGGTCAGAAGAAGTCCTCATCGACAGGATCGGGTATCTTGTCATAGGGGCAGTAGCCGAGAATCTCAAAAGCCTGAGAATTAAGCCACATCTGGGCAGTTACGATTATATCAAATCCCTCTCCGAAGTCGGTGCTGAGTGTTTTGGAATCGTATTTCGGCAGTCCGAAGCAGCTCATCATATTGGAAATAACGCCGCCGTGAGTTATCATGGCACAGTGAGTCAGACCGTCGTTCATCATATCCATGATGATCTCGTGAAGAGCCTTGAATGTACGTGCGGTCATTTCTTCGAGGCTTTCGCCGCCGGGAGGGCGTGTATCCTTGCCGCCTTTCAGCCATTTTTTGTAGTCGTCAAGATTCAGGAGTTCGTCAACGCTTTTATTCTCAAAGCTGCCAAGATCAAGTTCACGAAGATCGTCAACAGTACACATTTCGGTGCATGGAAAAAGTATCTCCGCTGTTTCGGTGCATCGTCTGAGCGGAGAGGAATATACTCTGTGGACAGACGGATAGTCGAATTCGTCCATTTTAGATACAAGTTCGGCTGCCCCCTTACCTGAGAGCGGAAGATCGGTCGAGCCGATATAAATGCCTTTTTCGTTGGCTTCTGTCAGACCGTGGCGCAATACGCTTATTCGGTAGCCTTTCATTGATTATCAGTCCTCTCATAAATAACTGCCGCTGCCTGTTCATGATATATGCAGAATTGTCGGTTATTTTATTTAACCTTTATTATAACAGAAAACGCCGAAAATGTCAATAGAAGTGAAAGAATTTACATGGGATTTATTTAAACATATATTCTACCGGTATGTCATGTTCAACGGCGTATTTACTGCCGAAAAGTTCTGCTCTATCATTTCCGATAATGAGTACTCTATCCGAATTGTTTATCATATGCATATCTGCAAGGTGAAAGCAGTCTTTTGTATAATAATCGGATATCATAATAACTTTGTCTGCATCGGCGTGAACGTCAAAAAAACGTTCACGATGTTTTTCATCCCAGCCGGATGCCTGTTCTTCGTAAGGCATGGCAATATACAGTCTGATATCGTTGTACATTTTCATAGCGGTGATTATTTCTGCACACCACATGGGAATATTCCATTCACAATTCAGCCAGAACCGGTCATATCCACGGCAGTACAGCTGCCATATTTCGCTGAGCAGCATTGTTTTTATTTTATTACAGAGTGGTATGCTTTCATTTTTTCGGAAAATATCAAATTTTTTTTCGTCAGAGATTATAGTGCAGGTCATAGAAAACCTCATTTCATATGTTATTGTTTATCACATATAATATAACATATATTTTATATTGGTGTCAAGATATAATATATGTGAGGTGATAATAACAAATGACTAAAAAGCTCCAAATAACCAGAAAATCAAATCTGAAAGGCAACGACGGTTATAAAACATTCTCTATCCGTGTAAAAGAAGATGTTGTCGAAAAGCTTGACGACATATCTGCTAAAACAAACCGAAGCAGGAATGAACTTATAAATCTGCTGCTGGAATTTGGAATAGAAAACAGTGAGATCATAGATTAGAGTCTGTTCCGGAAATATTATGTCAATATGCACAAAAATAAAGACGAAAAATTTATGCCTTATAAAATCTTACAAAAATTTACGAAAAAATTCACAATTCTTCAATAAATCGGTGTATTTACATATTATACATTTTGTATTATAATAATAATGTCGTTTAAATAACATTTCAGGAGGAACATTTATGAATTCCGATTTTGCACGAATTATAACATTACAGAGAAAAGAACGTCACATCAGTCAGAAACAGGCAGCGACAGATCTCGGAATTTCTCAGGCTCTTCTTTCGCACTATGAAAAAGGCATACGTGAATGCGGTCTTAATTTTCTTGTGAAAATAGCAGATTACTATAATGTGTCCTGTGATTATCTTCTCGGAAGAACGCCCGACCCGGAGGGAAAAACCATAACCGTTGAGGATATTCCCGACGATGACGGAAATAACAGCCTTGAAATGCCTTCTCCCGAAATTATAAATTTCAACAGAAGGATCATCAACAATTCAATAAGTCTTCTTTTCAGTCTTGCCCAGAAAGCAAACAGTATCACTCTTATTAAAGAAGTATCGTCTTATCTCATGCTTTCCGTGTATAAGCTGTTCAGAATAATTTACAATGCAAATCCGCATAACGATCAGAAGCTTTTCCGCATACCAAAGGTCATTGCCAATGACAGTGCCAACGCCATTGTATCAATGAGCGAGGCGAATATCAAGGCGTCATCCTGCGGAATCCCGCTGGACGGAAACGACTGTATCGACAATTTCGATACGCTGTACGTCACTACTGCAACGCTTCAGAAAGACTATGCACAGTATTCATCCTCTCTTCTGAACCTTATCAAGCGAAGCGAGGACAGCATTGCCCGTACACGTGCGAAATACCGTCCTGACGGCAAATAAAAGCTGCCGGAGCAAGCTTTGATATTGTTCCGTAATATATAACAAAGGAGTTCTTATCCATGTCAAACACAAAAATTCCGTACAAAATCTACCTTGAAGAAAGCGAAATGCCCAAAGAGTGGTACAATGTCCGTGCAGATATGAAGAAAAAACCTGCACCGCTTCTCAATCCGGCAACGCATAAACCGGTTACGGCAGAAGATCTTGAACCGGTATTCTGCAAGGAACTTGTAGCTCAGGAACTTAACGAAACAGACCGTTATATTGCAATTCCGGAGGAAATACAGGACTTTTACAAAATGTATCGTCCATCTCCGCTGGTAAGAGCATACTGTCTTGAAAAAAAGCTGGGAACTCCGGCAAAGATCTACTATAAATTCGAGGGCAACAATACAAGCGGAAGCCATAAGCTCAATTCTGCTATTGCTCAGGCATATTACGCAAAAAAACAGGGACTTAAAGGCGTTACAACGGAAACAGGCGCAGGTCAGTGGGGAACAGCACTTTCAATGGCTTGTTCTTACTTCGACCTTGACTGTCAGGTATATATGGTAAAGGTATCCTACGAGCAGAAACCTTTCCGCCGTGAGGTAATGAGAACTTACGGTGCAGCGGTTACTCCATCTCCGTCTGAAACTACTGAAGTAGGCAGAAAAATACTTGCAGAATTTCCCGGCACGGGCGGAAGTCTCGGATGTGCCATATCCGAAGCGGTAGAAGCTGCAACGACTCAGGAAGGCTACAGATATGTTCTCGGAAGCGTTCTTTCGCAGGTTCTTCTCCACCAGTCCGTAATAGGAATGGAAACAAAGACCGCAATGGATAAGTACGGTATCAAGCCGGATATCATTATCGGATGCGCCGGAGGCGGATCAAATCTCGGCGGACTTATTTCTCCTTTCATGGGCGAAAAACTCAGAGGCGAGGCAGATTACCGTTTTATTGCCGTTGAGCCGGCATCATGCCCCAGCCTTACAAGAGGCGTTTATGCGTATGATTTCTGCGATACCGGAAAAGTTTGTCCGCTCCAGAAGATGTATACGCTCGGCAGCGGATTCATGCCGTCGCCCAATCACGCAGGCGGTCTGAGATATCACGGCATGAGTGCGATTCTTTCTGAGCTTTACGATCAGGGTCTTATGGAGGCTGTATCCGTTGAACAGACTTCCGTATTTGAAGCTGCCCAGATGTTTGCAAGGGTAGAGGGAATACTTCCTGCGCCTGAGAGCAGCCACGCTATCAAGGCTGCCGTTGACGAGGCAGTAAAGTGCAGGGAGACAGGCGAAGAAAAAACGATTCTCTTTGGTCTTACCGGCACCGGATATTTTGATATGTACGCTTATGGTGCATATAATGACGGAAAAATGACCGATTATATCCCCACAGACGAGGAGATCAAGAGGTCTACGGATATGCTGCCAAAGGTATGATTTTACAGGCAGGGTACAGGGAAGTTCCTGTCCCTGCCTTTGGTATATGGGGGGAGCGGCGATGATAAGAACGGCTGTTATCTGTCTGATGTCGGTCTGGCTGATATTGTGCGGGGAACTTCCGGCATTTGCGGAAGAACCGTATATCCCGTCGGAGCAGACACTTGAAGCAATGGAAAATGATTACTATTCATTTGAACCGGAAGATCCCGGTCTGCTCTCTTACGGCAGTTATTACGACAAGTACGGCGGAGAAGTCCGCCCGGATGAGAAGATAACCGTCAATGCGGCAGATTTTTCGTTTCCGGACGAATCGGCGGAGATCGTAAGTCATACTGCTGAAAATAAGGCAAAAGAAGCCGTAGTATGGAGTAAAAGCGGCGGAGAAGCTGTTTGTACCGTAAATGTTCCAACCGCCGGAATTTACTGCCTGCGTGCGGATTACTGTCCGCTTTCCGGAACAAGCCAGACTATAGAACTTTCCCTTAAAATAGACGGAAAATTGCCTTTTGAAGCGGCTTCGAGACTTACTCTCGGCAGAGTATGGGTAAACGAAAGGAATATATATGACGATTCCCACGGAAATCAGATACGTCCGCCGCAGGTGCAGCAGGAGATCCGCCGGAGCTGTCTTTTCGGTGATCCGGACGGTCTTTTTGGTGATCCGCTGATTTTTTATCTTGAGGAGGGCAGACATGAAATTTCTGTTTCTTCGGGAGCAGGTCAGCTTGCACTGGAGGGACTGAGCTTTGAAAATCCGCAGGAACTGCTTTCCTATGAGAAATACAGAGAGTCCGCATTGTCGGAGATAACTCCGGAGAGTACTCCGTCCAGACTTTTCAGGATAGAGGGAGAACAGGCGGCGGTAAAGTCAGATGCAGCACTGGGTGCAAACTTCGACAGTGCGGATTATCTTGTTTCTCCCTCCGACCCGTCAAGGATAGTTTACAATACTTTCGGCGGTGAGAACTGGGGCAAGCCTCTTCAGTCCGTGACATGGAATATCTCACGGGAGGATGTGGGCAATGACGGCTGGTATAAGATCGGCATAAAATACAGGCAGAATTTCCGGAGAGGATTCAGTTCCGACAGACGTATATATATTGACGGCAGAGTTGTCTGTTCCGAAATGGATGATGTGCGTTTTGCCTATGACAGCGGCTGGAACATTGCATCGCCGGATGTATTCGTATATCTTGATGCAGGTGCGGATCATACGCTGACGATGGAAGTCGTTCCGGGAGAAACGGGTGATTCCATGCGCCGTCTTGAAGAAGTTCTTGACGAGATAAACACGCAGTATCGGCAGATTCTTATGATAACCGGGCCGTCGCCGGATAAATATACAGATTATTATGTCCATGAAAAGCTTCCCGGTCTGACAGAGCGGCTGGAAGAATTGTCAGGGCAGCTTAAAGATATCCAATCGGAACTGGAAGAACTGAGCGGTTCTTACGGTTCGGAGGCGGCAGTTATCGGCAATATGGCAGTTATACTTGACAAATGCGTTGAAAAGCCGATAAAGATACCCTCATATCTTGCACGCATAAAGGACAGCATAACTTCGGTTTCCGCATGGATGCGTGAATGCCGTGAACAGCCCCTGGAGATCGACTATATAGAATTTGCCACGGCAGACAGAGAATTCACAAGCTGCAAGAGAAAACTGCTGAAATCGGCAGAATTCAGCATAAAGGCTTTTATTTCCTCTTTTTTTCAGGACTATACCACTCTCTCCGACGTTACCGGGGAAGAAACGGTAGAAGTCTGGGTGGCTATGGGCAGAGATCAGGCGGAAATAGTCCGTGAAATGACGGAGGGTCAGTTTATTCCCGAATACGGCATACCTGTTTCCGTAAATCTTGTAAACGGCGGTATTGTGGAATCGGCTCTTGCAGGAAAAGCTCCTGATGCGGCGCTGTTTCTGGGTGAAGAATTTCCGGTAAATCTTGCATCACGAGGACTTCTTACCGATCTTTCGCAGTATGATGATTTCGATGCTGTCACGGAACGTTTCGGGGACAGTGCAGCCGTGCAGTATTCGTGGAACGGCGGCTGTTACGGAATTCCCCTTACACGGTCGTTTCCGATGATGTTTTACCGGACGGATATTCTTTCGGAGCTTGGTTACGATCATCCTCCCGAAACATGGGACGAACTTATGGATATGCTCCCTGCGATACAGCGGAACTATATGTCAGTGGGACTGATACTTCCCTCATCCGATATTTCACCTGCCACCGAAGCCGGACATACCTTTGCAATGTTCATGCTGCAAAGCGGCAGGAACTATTATAACGAAGATCTTACAGCGTCCTGCTTTGATTCCATAGAGGCGTACCGCAGTTTTGAGCAGTGGACGGATTTCTACACCAAGTACAGCTTTGAGCAGTCTTACGATGCTTTCAGCCGTTTCAGAACAGGGGAATATCCTATAGTTATAGCCGAATACAGCTTTTTCAATCAGCTTGAGGGAGCTTCTCCCGAAATAGGCGGATTGTGGG
>OIYT01000756.1_pt1 | contig 27601 bp, 16 predicted proteins | sample 1588201 | NCBI WGS metagenome assembly OIYT01 (sample SAMN03283260) | human gut metagenome | biome: human-associated habitat; material: feces | host: Homo sapiens | place: USA | collected 2013
TTTATGTTAAAGGCCCCGGCGTTATGAAATGTTACTATCGTGACGAAAAGGCAACGGCTGAGACACTGAAAGACGGCTGGCTGCTGACCGGCGATATGGCACAGGAAGACGAGGATGGATTCATATATCTTGTTGACCGTAAGAAAGATGTTATCATAAGCGGCGGTGAGAATCTTTATCCGGTGCAGATCGAAGATTTTCTCAGAGCACATCCTGCTGTAAAGGATGTTGCTGTTATAGGACTGCCGGATAAACGTCTTGGTGAGATCGCAGCGGCAATTATTTCAATTAAGGAAGATTGTATCTGTACTGAGGAGGAAATCAACACATTTTGTCAGAAGCTCCCCCGATACAAGAGACCGCATAAGGTGATATTTGCGGATGTTCCAAGAAATCCTACCGGAAAAATCGAGAAGCCGAAGCTTCGTGAAATGTACTGCGGTGAAAGCCTTGTGGCAGCACAGATAAAAAATTAATACGAAAGAGCTGATCTGTTGGCAGGTCAGCTCTTTTTTATCCGAAACAGAATTTGCGGAATATGCATATATTATACTATTGCGTAATTTGCAATAGTTTTTATTACACAATGAGGTGATATATATGTTTACAGTAAATCCTTCGCTTCTGCTGCATCGTCCATGCTGTAGAGCTGTTGTTTCCGGATCTCCGGAATATAGTAAAATACACGGGACAGTTTCATTCTATAAAGCTTGCAGCGGTACTCTGGTCGTTGCTGAGATTTTTAATCTGCCCTCGGATAACGGAGTATTTGCAATGCACATTCATAACGGAACAGAATGTACCGGAAATGAAAATGATCCGTTTGCCAATTCCGGTACTCATCTTGATTTACTTAATAATAAACATCCATTTCACACAGGTGATCTTCCGGCGATATTCAGTAATAACGGTTATGCGTGGAGTGCCGTTTTTACCGATCGTTTTCAGCCAATGCAGGTGAGGGGATATACTGTAATTATACATTCTGATCCCGACGATTATCATACGCAGCCTTCAGGAAATTCTGGAGAAAAAATAGCCTGCGGTATAATCAGGTCGCTATAGTTAATATCTTCTTGGGAGAACACATTTGCAGTCAATAAAAAACATAGCACCTCTGAATTCAGAAGTGCTATGTCAAAACAATCTGTGTCAGCAGATCAATGTAATGCACATGGGGGAATTACTTGAATACTGCGAGAAGGAATCCTGCAGCGATTGCCGAGCCAATAACTCCGGCAACGTTCGGGCCCATTGCGTGCATGAGAAGGAAGTTGGCTGGATTGGCTTTCTGTCCCTCCATCTGCGATACACGGGCAGCCATAGGAACGGCTGATACTCCGGCAGAACCGATAAGCGGATTAACCTTACCACCGGACAGTTTATACATTACCTTACCTGCGAGAAGTCCGCCGACCGTTGAGAAGCAAAATGCTGTAAGTCCAAGAACAACTATTTTAATAGTTTCCAGCGACAGGAAACGTGAGGCAACAGTTGTTGCTCCGACAGAAATTCCAAGGAAAACCGTAACAATGTTCATTAGAGCGTTCTGTACGGTATCTGAAAGTCTCTCGGTCACGCCGCATTCTCTCCAGAGATTTCCGAGCATAAGGCATCCTACGAGAGGAGCTGTGGAGGGGAGAAGAAGAATAACGAAAAGTGCAACAATAATAGGGAAGATTATCTTTTCTGTCTTTGATACCATACGAGACTGTTCCATTTTTACCTTACGTTCTTTCTCGGTTGTGAGAAGTCTCATAATAGGCGGCTGGATCATAGGAATCAGTGCCATATATGAATAAGCGGCAATCGCTATAGGGCCGAGAAGTTCTGGTTTAAGCTTAGATGTAAGGAAAATAGCAGTAGGGCCGTCAGCACCGCCGATAATTCCGATAGAAGCAGCTGCGTTTCCGTCGAATCCGAGGAGTACTGCACCGAAGAATGCAAGGAAAACTCCCATCTGTGCAGCAGCTCCGAGCAGAAGGCTTTTAGGATTTGAAATAAGCGGGCCGAAATCCGTCATAGCTCCTACACCCATGAATATGAGCGACGGATAAATTCCTGCTTTAACGCCTATGTAAAGTATATCAAGGAGACCGCCGTTTCTCATGATAGCGCCGTAACTGTGATAATCCGGACTGTCGTGGTCAAGGAAGTTATCCCAGAGATCAAGATGATATAGCGCATCAGCCGATTCTGCCGTAAAGTAAGAAAGATTTACAAGCAGACAGCCGAAAGCAATTCCTACCAGAAGGAGCGGTTCAAACTTTTTCTTGATTCCGAGGTAGAGAAGAACGAATGATATCAAAATCATTATAAGATTCTTCCAGCCCCCGTTTACGAAAAAGCTGTGAAAACCGGAATCGTTCCACAAGGTTTTGAGGGTTTCAAGAATGTCCATAAATTGCCCTCCTTAAGCTATAACGACCAAGGGAGCACCTGTATCAACAACAGAACCCTTGCTTGTAACGACCTGTGCAACAGTGCCGTCCTTTGGAGCGACGATTTCGTTTTCCATTTTCATAGCTTCAAGAATAACGAGGATCTGACCTGACTTGACTGTATCTCCCTGTTTTACGTCAACTCTTATGATATTTCCCGGCATAGGAGCTGCAACGGTTTCGCCGGCAGCAAGATTAACAGGAGCAGCAGGGGCAGGCGATGCAGCCGGAGCCGCAGCAGCAGGAGCAGCGGCCGGAGCTGCGGCAGCAGGTGCAGGAGCAAGTGCCTCATATTCGTCAAGTAAGACTGCTTTGCCGTGCTCGACCTCAACTTCATATGTTTTACCGTTAAGTGTTACTTTATACTTCATGGTTACTTAACCTCCTTAATTGAAATAAAATGAAGCTCGTTAAGAGGCTTTTGCATTTTATCGGCAACGATCGCCATAATCATTGCAGCCTCTTTATCGGGAACATCAAAAAGTTTTATATGTCCGGCAGAACCCGGAGCGGCAGGCTTGTTTTCAGCAGGAGCAGCAGGAGCATTCTTTGCAGCTGATTTTGCAGCAGATTCTTTTGCAGCCTGTGCCTTTGCGTCTCTTTTCTTGAAGATCGCACCTGTACAGTAGAGTACGACCATAAGGATAACAAGTCCGAAAAATACAACTGCATATCCGAAAACAGCGGTGATTCCGGCATCGGCAATGCTCATTTCCTTTGCATTATCTGAGACGGATTCTGTTGTAGTCATTTCGATAGTTTCTTCTGCATCGTCTTCAGAATGCGGATCTATAAATTCTTCTTCAGAATGCGGATCAATCAAATCTTCTGCTGTATCATCAGCGCTGTCCATGATTCCGGCTTCGCCGTCCGTACCGAACATTTCGATTTCAAATGTACTATTTTCCATACAGCAGCCTCCTTACATTTCCTCAATGGTGTAAACTGCTTCATTTTCCTCCTGAGCCCTGCGGTTTTTAAGGAAGTTGACTGTCTGGTCAGGATAACAGATATAGCTCATTACATCTTCTTCGCAGCGGCAGAGATCGCCGAGAGCTTCCTTTGCTGCCTTGAAATCTTCTCCCGTGCGCTTTTTATCCTCTTCACGGCAGTCAACGGGCTTTGTATCGCCGAGAACTTTCTTAGAAAGTTCTGCATCAATGGGAGCAGGAGCAATGCCGTATTCGCCCTTGATGTAGTTTTTTACTTCCTTGGAAATATTCTTGTAGCGTTCGCCGACGAGAACGTTGGTAACAGCCTGATTTCCTACCATCTGCGAAAGGGGAGTTACAAGCGGAGGATAGCCGAGGTCAGCACGTACTTTCGGAATCTCGGCAAGAGCGGCGTCGAACTTGTCCATAGCGTGCATATCGGTAAGATTTGCGATCATATTTGAGAGCATTCCGCCGGGGACTTTATAAACAAGAGCCTGAGCATCTGTGTTAAGGCTCTTTGGATTGAGCTGACCATTATCAATGTACTTCTGCTTTACAGGCTTGAAGAAATCGTTTACCCTGTTGATGACATCCTCATTAAGACCTGTTTTTATGCCGTACTGCTGGAGAGCATAGAACATTGTCTCGGTAGAGGGCTGTGAAGTTCCTCCGGAGAAAGCGGAACAGGCGGTATCAATAACGTCAATGCCGGATTCGATTGCTTTCATGATAGTCATGTAAGCCATGCCGGTTGTGCAGTGCGTATGAAGAATAAGAGTCATATCACCGATAGCGTCTTTGATGCCCTTGATGAGATGTTCTGCTTCATAAGGGGACATTGTTCCTGCCATATCCTTGAGACAGATAGTATCAAAGCCCATTTTCTTGAGTTCCTTGCACATTTCGATGTATTTGTCCACGGTATGTACAGGGCTCTGGGTGTAGGAGATACAGCCGGAAGCGATAGTTTTCTGTGTAGCGTATTTCTTTGTTGCGTTAAGAGCGGTTTCGATGTTTCTGAAATCGTTGAGAGCGTCAAAAATACGGATTACGTCAATTCCGTTCTTGATTGAAAGCTCGATAAACTTTTCCACCACGTCGTCGTGATAGTGCTTGTAACCCAGAAGATTCTGTCCTCTGAGCAGCATCTGTAGTCTTGTTTTCGGAAGATGCTTCCTGAGATTACGAAGTCTCTCCCAGGGATCTTCGTTGAGATAGCGGAGACAGGAGTCGAAAGTTGCTCCGCCCCAGCACTCGATGGAATAATACCCTGCCTTGTCCATATCGGCGAGAATATCCTCGTAATCCGAATAAGGAAGACGTGTTGCCATCAGCGACTGATTAGCGTCACGCAGCACGGTTTCTGTCAATTGTACTTTTTTCATGTACAGACCTCCTCAAAATATACATCTGTTCCGTTTTTGACCGGACAGTATAAATAACAAAGGTTAAATATGCAAATCATTGCAAATTACACCATTCAAAATTAATTATACCATATCTTTCGGGAAATTTCCACTATTTTTTGAAATTTCTCTAAAAAATTATTTTCCATATCAAAAAAGATTATTTTTCACAGTGCTTCATTGGAATTATACGCCTTTACTGTTTCTGAATTCTGCCGGAGTCATGCCGGTTTCCTTGCGGAATTGCCTTTCAAAATGAGAATACGATGAATATCCGCATTTCCGGGAGATTTCCGCAATATTCAGATCGGTTTTTAGAAGAAGAAGCTTTGCGTGCTGAATACGGCTGCATATCAGGTCACGATTAAAGGTTGTGCCGAAATATTTTTTATACATACGCTGAAAATTTGAACGTCCCATTCTTACTTCATGAGCGGCGTAGTCTATGCTGCGCTGTATGTGCGGTTCTGCGTAGATCTTGCTGCGTATTGTTGACAGCATTTCGTAATAATTTTCTGATTTTATGGCAGTTTTTGTATGAATCTGTTCGCTTATGCTGTTAAAAATCAGAAACATATAATATATAATATTTTTACTTTTATGCAGATTATCTGAATAATGCTGATATGTTATCATTTTTATAAAAAAGCTGGGCATATAGATGTCACTGCATTTTACTGGTGTATTGTAATGAAGTCCGAGCGTCAGAAATTCTTCTTCCTCTCCTTCCTCAAATTCAAAGTGGATCCAGTCATTGGCAAAAGTATGATTTGGTACACAGCGATAGAACTGCGGACTTCCTTTTTTGTACAGAAAAAAAGAATCAGATGGTACAAATGTATCTTTTCCGTCAAGAGTAAATATGGTGTCTGTTTTAAGAAGCAAAAGCAGATTGTCGCCGCTGCCGTCCGGACGCTCTATCTTAAAGTCGGAATCATGACAATGATTATAGCCTGCGTTGTTGATTATCATATTTCCCTCCGTATAAAAATAGTATTATTAAGGCAACAGCGCACAAAGACCGCCTGTCGGCTTTGTACGGTGATGCCTTAATTGTATTATAATTTATTATTTTTGATTTGTCAACCGGTTCTTGACATCATCTAAAAATCATATTATAATGTATAGAGTTATGAAATAATATTTGTATAGGGTAATGAAAGGATACATAATTATCAAATGAACTCTGTCAGAAATAAAAAAACAATTGCCGGAATGCTTCCGGTGATCCTTGCTCTTGCATGGCCGACAATGCTGGAACAGCTTCTGCAAACAGCTGTACAGTATATTGATACGGCTATGGTTGGTTCTCTTGGAACTCAGGCTACCGCTGCCGTCGGAGCTACCGGAACGGTAAACTGGCTCATCAGCAGCACCGTCTCTGCCCTTGGAGTAGGATTTTTAGCAATTATTTCCCAGGCAAAAGGCGCAGGAAACGATATAAAAGCCAAAAAAACCGCTGCTCAGGCTGTATTTACTGTAATTGCGGTGGGGACTTTCTTTACTGTTCTCACCTTGTCGCTGAGCAACATGGTGCCTGTGTGGATGCAGGTCGATGAAAATATCAGGGACGATGCCGCCGGATACTTCCGGATAATCTATTCACCTATGCTCTTTCGCAGTGCAAGTATCATCTTCGGAACGGTTCTGCGGTCATCCGGAGATACAAAAACTCCCATGCGGACTGGTATTATTGTAAATATAATAAATATTGTACTAAATTTCTTCCTGATTTATCCGTCACGAACTTTAACTCTGCCATTTGCAGAATTCACAATGCCTGGGGCAGGTCTTGGCATAAACGGAGCTGCCGCTGCCAGTGCAATTTCCTACGTTTTCGGCGGAATAGCTATCACCTGCAAGCTGTGGAAACATAAGGACATTTCTCCAAAGGGGCAGCCGATGCTGCCGGATATGATGCTCCTTAAACCCTGTCTGAGAATTGCTTTTCCAAATATGCTCCAGCGTTTTGCGACCTCGCTGGGATATGTGGCTTTTGCAGCAATGATAAATTCGATCGGGGAGACTTCCACTGCTGCTCATACAATTGCCAATACTGTTGAATCCTTGTTTTACATTCCCGGTTACGGTATGCAGACAGCTACTGCAACTCTTGCAGGAAATGCATATGGTGCAGGTGACAGCCAGCGTCTTGATCGTCTTGCACGGACAGTTATTCCGCTTGAAGTTGTACTTATGATCTTCTCCGGAGGAATGCTCTTTATCTTCGCACCGCAGCTTATGGATATTTTTTCGGATGATCCGGAAGTAATCTCCCTCGGAACGACTGTTTTAAAAATGGTTGCCGTTTCCGAACCGTTCTACGGCATTCCTATAGTAATAGAGGGGCTTATGCAGGGACAGGGAAAAACAGTTGCTCCGTTTGTGTATAACGTTCTGGGAATGTGGTGTGTCCGGATTGCAGGAACATTTATCTGCACCCAGCTTCTTGGATATGGTCTTGTATCTGCATGGGGCTGTATGATTATTCATAATTTCGTGCTTTTTTTAATGTTCACTGTACATTACATATGCAGGGAACGCCGCATACAGTAGGGAATGGCATCCGAAAATTCAGACAGAATAAAACAGCACCGTACAATCTTTGTACGGTGCTGCCTTTTTATTGCCAGAAGATCACCAGATCTTCAACGGTATCATATATTTCCGGAAAGCGGCGGAGGAGACTGCCGTCTCTTACCTGAATCATCAGAAGCCAGCTTATGACAAATGAAGCTGCTATGGAAATACACAGGAGAATATATCTCATAGGATGCTTTTTAGGATCTCCTGCACCACGGAGTACACATATAAGCGTGCCAAGCATGAGAATGGGCATTAAATCAACAACATAGCGTGTTACAGCTCCGCCAAGACAGAAATTCGACCAGCCTATGAGAACGGCAGCTGCAAAGCATAAAATGATAATAATGCTTCGCTGAGATCTTTTCACGCCGGAACGTATACTGCCCCTGCGTCTTCCTGCGACAGCAGGCATCAGAATACTTCCTGCCGCAATAACGGGATATGTGAAAACTCCGACGCAGTCTGCGAGATATGTGTATTTTTTATAGTTATACAGCATACAGAAAGTCGGTTCAAAAAACGGAAAGGTGGCTGATGCTCTCGGAAGCTGGAAAAAGTAATGGTACAGCATCGGCGGCAATCCTGCCGTAGACATTGTATTTGCCGAAATATTACTTACAGTAAGCTGATATTTATAGCCAAAATCAAAGGGAGAACCAAATCTTGCACTGTTGTATACCATAAGGAGAAATCCGCCGATAAGCAGCGGAACAGCGAAACAGGCAGTCTGTGCTCCACGGTACACAGAAGTGAATTCCTTGTTTCGCAGAATACCGATAAACAACGGTACAAGAACCACACTGCACAGAATTATTCCGGGACGTGAAGCCGCACACAGCGCAAGTGAAGTTCCGGAAATAAACAGCAGAACGAACCTGAAAATCTTTTTCTTTGAAAGACACGCTTCAAGACCTGTCCATAGGCAGAGGAAAATCCAGCACAAGCCGCAGATAGTAGGCAGCGTATAATTATTTATGGCGTTGACACAGTAATAAATTCCGGTGATTCCCGGGGCAGCCGCCATAAATCCAAGAAGCAGAAGCAGATTTGCTCTCGGCAGCAGAAGCTTTACCGTTGCAAGAATTGTTCTGCACATAAACCAGACGGCAAGTATGCCGAAAAATCCCAGAGCCATTCCAACCGTAGGAAGTTTTTCGGTTATCATATAATACGGGTAATAGAAAGTCAGTAAGGGAGCACAGCCGAAATAGCAGTAGTATTTTCCCTTGTAATAAGCAAGATCCCACCATCCTCCGATTCCTGTTTCATTGCGTTCACTGGTATCATAGACATTTTCAAGAGTTTCCAGTCCGGGGTCAGTTTCGATATCAAGATTCGTTTGTTTTTTCTTAAAAGCGTCAAAAGTCATACTCCACGGGTCAGCTATGTTTGGAGATTTGCTGTCGTACTTTGCCGGCTTTTCAAATGGGCTTGTCATTATGAATACCGACAGTGTGCAGAGAACAGTCATAGCTTCGGTAAGAATAATATGCAGCCGATTTCCGCTCTGATAGGTGATCTTCCACCATTTAAACGAAAGAACGGCAAATATCAGGCATCCGATGCCAGAGAGTACAAAATAGCGTATCAGCGAAAAGGCAAACGGTATCCTGCTGACCGCAGTGATATGATCTATCAAAACAGGCTGATTTACGTCGCTGATATCCACACGGAGAGAACGCACCTTGCCGTAAGGCTGAAAGGAAAGGGAAGTTTCATGCTTTCCAGCCATTGTAAGTTTACTCTGGATAAATTCGTAACTCCGGCCGAGATTATCGTCTTTCATGAAAAGTGAAACACCTGTCAGATGACTGTCACGGTCAATAGTTTTATCAAAGCCTATCATAAGAGCTGTTGTACCGTCCGGAACGTTGTTTATTGTCAGCGATGCCGGGGAATTAATCGTAATTTGTCCGTTTCCCAAAACTGCTCCATCGGTGAGAGAAATACTTTCAGCGGAGATGGGCGAAGTTATTTTGCTGCTGTCAAAACTTTTCCCGTTGAATATGAACACTTCTGCCGCTATAAGAGTCAGCATCAGAATTGATGATTTTTTGAGAAAGTTCCGGAGACTGTCATTTTCGGTAAAGTTTCTGACGATAATATATAAAAATGGCAGAACGCCTGCAATGATAAAAATGACAGGATTAATATAACTGCCGGAATTATTCATGGCGTATATAGATATCAGGTTCAGAACCGTAAATAAAACTGTTTCCAGAATCATTATGAATATAAAGCCGTCGTAAACAGTTTTTCGTTTCTTTTTGTTTACTCCGGAAGTCATATATTTTTTGCTGCATATCATGCGGAAAACTGCATGGTATATTATCGGCACAGCAATTCCTGAAATAATTGAAAACATATTTTCCTCCTGCTTTTATAAATCCTATTCATATATTAGTGGGTTTGATATTAAAAAACTCTCACTGACAAAAAATCTTTTATTTTTCTTATTATATTATATATTTTTTTGTCAAGAAATTAATATTATTGATTTTTTGAGTCGTCAGTCGTATATGTCTGTTGATTAAGTTAAAACAAAAATATTTATAGAAGCTTCGTCTTTTTTGCCCTTGAAAATCACTTATATGTAGAAAATGATTTCCGACCGTGGAAAAAGGAGAGGTTTTATGAAAAAATTGACATCATTTTTATTTGCACTTACAATGATATTTACATCAACTGCCTGCGGTGACAAGAAAAAAACCAAAGAGAAAGAAAATTCAAAATCGGTCAGTATCACACAGACGACATACGGCGCAGAGGAGATTTTTCTGAATGAACTGTATGACATAAGCAATGTACAGCATATTGATTCCTACAGCGACGGTATCTGTCTGTTTTACGCCGATATTGACGGAAAATCTAAATTTGTACGTCTGGATAATGAATTCAATGTGGTAATTTCTTCGGAGATAACAGAAAAAAATTGCGGAATAGCCTATAACGTTCATGATGACGGCAGCTTTGATGCCGTTATTGCCGATACGGATTTTGAATTTGAATATGACGATGATATGGTCATAACCAATTACGATAAGTATATGACCGAAGCCGAATTCACGCTGCGGCTGCTGAACTTTGACAGCAGCGGAAATCTCACCGGTCAGTGTGATATCGGGGATGCCGGAAAATATTTTGATGCGGAAATATCAGGTATGCAAGAACTTGTCCCATGCGGTGACGACAAACTTATGCTCAGCTTCGGCAGCGGTCTTGTTCTGTTTGACCGCAGCGGAAATATCATAGATATCGACGCCGGAAATCAGTATGACCAATGCTGTATTGCTCCTGTCGGTGAGGGAAGGATACTTTATACACAGAATGCTTCATACGGGTATATGAAGCCTGATTCCGTAGCTGTTCCTTCGGATATGAAGTACAGCGAACTGCTCGCAGGCAACTTCAGAGCGCCTATTGAGGGCAGCGGGGATTTTATTGCATATTTCAATCTGAATGACGGTCTGTACGGCTTGACGGAAAGCGAAGAACTTATACTGGTTGTAGATTATGATAAATCGCTTATGACAAGCACATCCGGCTATATTGTACCGTTTGGTGACGGAAAGTTCATTATGAACGGCGGTCAGAATATGCTCAAGGTATATACACGGCGTCCGGACGGCTATGTTGAAAACAGAAAAGCCATTGATCTGTGGATGATCGAATGCGGATCTACGGGGATGCATGATATGGCAACTGATTTTTGTGCTGTAAATGACCAGTATTATATAAATGTCACGGAAAATGTGAGTTTTGATGATGTACCTGCTGCGGTGCTTTCCGGTGACGGACCTGATATCATTCATAATGCTAATTCCGGGGAGATATTCAAGCTTGTGAATCTTGGAGCACTTGCCGATCTGACGCCTTATCTGGACGGCGGCACAGGTCTTTCACGTGATGAGATACTGCCGAATGTTCTGGAAGCCTATGAGTACAAGGGCGGAATATATACGCTTTCCACGAGTTTTTGCGTTCAGCTTCTTACGGCTAAAAAGGATTTTATCGGGGACGAATACCGTAATTGGTCAATAAAAGATTTTCTTGATATCTACGATAGTCGTCCGGATGAAATGATGGTATTCGATCAGCGGTATATCACCTCAATGCTTTGCAGTGAAGATGTATGGATAGACCGTGAAAAAGGCACCTGCAATTATGATTCCGACGAATTTATACGTATTCTGGAAATATGCAAAGAACATGAAAAAAATTATCCTGAAATCGACTATAACAACTCCGATGATATAAGAATGATGATGTCGTTATTCAGCGATAATAAGACAATGCTCGGAGCACAGACGACATCACTTTCCGGTCTTGAACACCTGTTCAGATACCTTGGCTCCTGCGGAATGACCATTGAAGACGTATCGCTGCTGAATCTTCCGGGAAATGAAAAAGGAATGATAAGTCCACTCAATAATTACTCAATTATGACAGGCAGTGATTGTCCGGACGGGGCATGGGAATTCATTTCATATGCAATCAGCTATGAAAATCAGTGGGGCGGCGATTATATGCATCCGGTCATTAAGGAGGCATTTGAAAAAAGTATTGAGAAATTCATAGACCCCGACGGAGGCAGAGTAATAGAACACTCCAGTATAAACGATGTGGAACATTCCTACGAAGCTTCCGCATCAGAAGAGCAGATCAGGCGTTACTATGACTTTGTAATGAATTGCAGCACTCTTTCTTATCATGACAATGACGTTACAACTATTCTCTATGAGGAATACGACAGATTTCTCAATGATGAAATAACAGCCGAAGAATGTGCCAATAATCTGCAAAACCGCATCAGTATCCTGCTTGCGGAAAATTCATAAAAAGGAGTGGAATATCATGAAAAAATTATCAGCGTTTTTACTTACACTTACTATGATTCTTACAGCGTCCTGTACCAAGAAAAGCGGCAGCGGAAGTTCCGGAACCGAGGGCGGAACTGCACAGACTGTAAGCGTTGTCCAGACATCCTATAAGGAATCGCAAATCAGCTTCGGTGATATCGCAGCTATTACCGTAAGCTTACAGAAATATGATAACGGTTACTGCTATTTTTATGAGGACAGACAACTTGAACTTAAAATGGTCAGGTTGGACAGCAGTTTTAAAGCTTCTGAGCCGATATCCCTGGGCAGATCGATCAGCATGGGCTACGGTATGACTGTACATGATGACGGAAGTTTTACTATTCTTTCGCCTGTTACCGATTTTGAGCTTGAATATGACGAATACGGAAATATAAGCAATTACACTGAATTTACCATGAATGGCAGTGTTTCATTTGTGCTCACTGAATATGATGGTTCCGGCAGCGTGGTAAGTCAGACAGATGTCCCCGGACTGGAAGAAGATTTCAATATGCGCCGGTGTAAGATATCAGATATGACTCCGCTTGACGACGGAAGGTATATCGTCTCAATGTTGAGCAGCGCTGCCGTTATCGACGAAAACGGAAACGTCCTTGAAAGTCAGATATACGATCAGACGCTGGCTTATTTCGGCAAAGACAGCGAGGGAAAAATCATTTTTACAACACCGGGCAATTTCTCATATATAAATGAGGACGATATTCTTGCACCTCCGTCAGAGAGGGATAACTTTGCGGATTTTAATAATTATTCCACAGGCGCTAAGTCCGGATCAATGGGATTCAAGGCGTTTTTCAGGAGAGATGACGGAATATATGGATTTACGGACAGTAACGAACTAATCCTTGTAGTGGATTTCAAAAGCTCAATTATAGAAGCCAGCTCTGTAAGTGAATTTATCTGCTGCGGCGACGGTCAGTTTCTTGCTGCCGGATATGATTCTGATTCCCTGAAACTCTACACACGCCGTCCCGATGACTATACCGACAACCGGCAGACGGTGAACGTATGGCAGATATACAGCGGACAAAGCGATGAAGATGCTGTTGAATTCAATAAGCGGAATGACGATTATCTGGTAAAGTACGCTGTAGACCTTAAAAGCCTCGACGATCTTAGCAAAGCTGTCCTTACGGGAGAATCGCCTGATCTTATATATTATGGTAACAGATCGGTTCTTGACGGAATGATAAATCTGGGAGCTGCTGCTGATCTATATCCCATGATGGAAAACTATGACGGAGTTAAAACCGATGACCTTATGCCCAATGTGGTAGAAGCTTTTGATATGGACGGAAAACTGTATGCAATTCCGGAAAATTTCTGTGTATCGTTCTGCTATGCAAACAGTGATTATATCGGCGAAGAATACATGGACTGGACGTTTGAAGATATGTACGAGCTGTACGATAACCGTCCGCAGGGAATGAGTTTTGTTGTTCAATCATACGACGCTCTGGAGAATTTTCTGATAATGAATTATCAGTCGCCGTGGATAGACAGCGAAAAAATGACTTGTAATTTCGATAATGACAGGTTTGTAAAGCTTCTGGAATTCTGCAGGAATACAGAAGATCCGACATATCTTGAAAACGGCAGTTATGATGCCGAATATTATGAAAAAAAATTAACCTGTATGAAAGACATGAAGGCAATGCTGAATACAGACAGCAGGGCAAGATACGGACTTGAGGAAATTGCAACGTCACTCGGGGAGACAGGTCTGACGCTGGATAATACGACTATTCTCAGTATGCCTGACAGCGGCGGTACAGGTACGATCACCTGCGACAATTGTTATACCGTACTGAATACCGGAAAATGTCCTGATGGAGCATGGGCGTTTGTTTCATATCTTCTCAGTGAGGAAAAACAGATGAAAAATTCCGGCAATGCCGGATTTAACTGGACAAACAAGAAAGCGTTTGAGGCAGCTCTGCAAAACACAATAACGGACGGAGATAAGCCTGAAATAAAAAAGGTGAGCTATAGTTCTGACAATAATACATTTACATACGAATATCCGGTCACTGTGACCGCAGAACAGGCTGACAAGTATCGTGACCTTGTTCTGAACAGCAAGCGTCTTGAATATAATAATGACGATGTGCGTTCCATACTTTCCGATGAGTATTACCGCTATGCCAATGATGAAATAACGGCAGAGGAGTGTGCAGCATATATTCAGGACAGAGTATCTGTACTTCTTTCGGAGCAGAGCTGATAAGAACACCGCCGCACGGTATATGTGCGGCGGTGTTGTGCTTACTTTTTCTTTACAGCTACCCAGATCTGGCTTTTATAGTCGTCTGCCGATGTATCTCCCTCGTCGTAGACTTCGATATCCATTTCATAAGTTGGTTCGTAGTCTTCCGTCGGGAAGAATTCTGTAACTATACGATGCCATGTCTCCTGAATCGCACCGGGCATAGGACCTTTGCAGTCAAATACTGCCCATGTCCGTGCCGGTATCTCTCTGATTCGGTATCCGTCCGGAACAGCGCATCCGGCACTGCATTTTGCAGCGATAGAGTACTCAAAAGTACTGCTGCCGGCAGAATTATCATTATAACAAATGCCGTACAGATTTTTCTCGTCAGGAGAAAGACAGCTTACCAGAAAATCCATTGTACCGTCGGTAAGCGCTCTGTCCCAGAACGCTGCGACGGTATTCAGATTTTCATTGTCAGTCACAGAATGGATCTCCGCCTTTTCAATGACAGTAAAAGCCTCTTTGTCAACGATTTTGTAGTTCATACCTTCTCCGCCTTTCAATGATATTGTTATACGCAGGGGAGCGAATGATTTCAGAGCAGCTCTGCCTTTTTTGACGGCATGAGGAGTAACTCCGTGAAAACGCACAAAAGCCCTTGAAAATCCCTCGGGAGTATCATATCCGTATTTTAAAGCAATGTCAATTACTTTTGCATTTTTTGAAATCAGCTCGCTGCCGGCAAGTGCGAGCCTGCGGTTACGGATGTATTCTCCGGGAGTAAAGCCGCAGATAAGAGTAAATATCCGCTGAAAGTAAAATGCCGAAACATTCATTTCACGTGCGATAAGTTCATAATCTGTCGGTTCGGTGATATGTGCTTCCATGAAGTCAATAGCATTCTGAAGTCCTTTTATCCAATTCATTTTTATCCCTCCTGCTGTACTTATGATATCATTTTTAAGAATAAAATTCCTGATATTTTCTGCCGGCTTTTGTCATCTTTACAAAAAATATTTGCTGTGATATAATATATAGGAAGCACAGTATACACTCGCCGCTATTGCAAAACATCCAGTAATAGCGGCGAGTATAAATTCGTCAGGTATGCCTTGTAAAGTGCTGCCTTAATTTGATTCCTTGATTTACAATGAGCCTTTTTTCCTGTAATTCCCCGGAGTGCATCCGGTCGTTCTCTTAAAAAGACTGTTGAAATTTGATAGCGAGTTAAATCCGCATTCCTCAGAAATTTCAAGTATGCTTACGGAAGTTTCGATAAGGCGGCGTTTGGCTTCGTCAATTCGTTTTCTGATAATGTAGTCAATGGGAGAAATACCAGTCATTGTTTTGAATATCCTGCAAAGATACGGACGGCTGAACCCGAATTTTTGTTCAAGCAGCGCAAGATCGATATGTTCATAATAATGCAGGTCGATATATTGAAGAATACTGCATATCTTAGCGGCGGAGTTTGCGCTGAGTTTTTTTCCGGAAACAGGCTTGTCCTGATTATTTCTTAAAACAAGTGCAAAAAAGCGGAGAAGAAGTGAACGTATCATCATTTCATATCCTTTTTGTTCTGAATTATATTCCTCTTCAATTTCAGCAAGAATGTCAGAAAGAAGCCGTGCACATTCTGTTGAATGTTCAGTTTTTTTGCATTCTGCACATAAATCACCCGAAAAATAGCGCAGATATTCGATATCAGATGAATTTGCCGTTCTGCTGTTTATAAGAATCGGATCGAACATAACGACCTGCATTATAAGTTCTTTATCATCATGGCACAAATGAATATCATTATTGCCTATGATAAAAATATCTCCGGCAGAAAAGCTGTAGTCGATACCGTTGATAAGATATTTTCCGGTACCGCTTTTTATGCAGCAGATTTCTGTTTCCTTATGCCAGTGCAGTTCGAGAAATCCGGTTTCAACTCCGCAGCTTATGCTGCTTTCGAACGGAAAATCACGTTCCTGTATTAAAGCTGGTTTCGGTATTTTTTTCATTTGTACCTCCCGTTTATGTTGTATATATTGATTATATCATAGAGGGTCAGGAAAATCAATAAATTTTCAGGTGATAAACATGAATGAGAAATTTAAAAGAAAAATACTTCATTTCTTATTTCCGACAAAATGTCCGGTATGTGGATGTTTTATCGGAAGCATGGACAGATTTTGTTCAGATTGTGCAGGAAAACTTCACAGGTATAGCGGAGAGCTTAATATCAAAGGTGCAGAGAGTTTTACAGCTTCTTTCATATACGATGACAGTATTATTCCTGCTGTAATGCTGATGAAAGACGGAATATGCGGAAATGCCGGATACGCTCTCGGAAATGAACTGGCAGACAAACTTGAAGATGACGGGATTGTGGATAAGATCGACATTATAATTCCTGTTCCAATGTACAGAAGCGATGAGAGGGCAAGAGGCTATAATCAATCGGATATTATAGCAAGAGTTATAGGGAAACGTTTTGGTATTCCGGTAGCTGACAGGGCTGTTGTGAAGATCCGCAGAACAAAACAGCAGAAGACGCTTGACCGTAAAATGAGAATGCTCAATCTGAAAGGAGCATATTCCGTAAGATCGCCTGAAATTATTTCCGGAAAGTGTGTACTTCTGGTAGATGACATATGTACTACCGGAAGTACTTTTACTGAACTGACATCGCTTATTATGGAAAACGGAGCTTCAGAAGTCAGGTGTGCTGCCTGTTGTCACACGCCTGATATTCATGAGAAAAGTGAGCAGAGCGGCTGATGATATTTGCTGCGCATATCTGATTTTTGCTAAATCAATGCTTTACATTTATTACAAAAAAATGGAATTTATACAAATTGCATAAATTTCACGAATGATGTTCCCGATTCACAGGCTTAATATTTTTATTTTTTGTGATTATCTACAAAAAAAATGATTTACTTGACTTTTTTTGTTCAAAAGTGCTATACTAAGAACATGAAATAAAGAAATAATTTTTCGGTAATTGAAACATGGCAGATGCATTTATAAATTGGGTGTGGAATCCTGTTTCATCAAAGGCGGGCGAAATGAATGACGGACAAGGAATTACATAAGCTGAAAAAGTCAGAGCTGCTTGAACTTCTTTTTACAATGCGTAAAGAGATTGATTCACTTCAGACTGAAAACGGTGATCTGAAGCAAAAGCTCAGCGAAGCCTCTTTAAATCGGGAAATTCTTGAAAAAATTCTTCATGCTGTATGTCCCAACGAAAAGGAGGGAAACGATTCGGAATGAATACAACCGAAATCGGTAATCCAATCGACAGTCTGCCAAGTGCAGAACAACTCGAATCAGAACTTAAAAAAATAAAATATAAAAAAGATTTCAGGAAAATACTCAAAAGCACTGTATCCTCTCTAATTGTCGTTGCTGCAATAGCAGTTCTTGTGTCTATGCTTTTTTTGCCTGTCTTACGTGTTACAGGTTCAAGCATGACTCCTACTATGCAAAATGACGAATTAATAATATGCTCTAAAAGAAGTAATTTTAAGCAGGGTGATATAGTTGCTTTTTATTTTAACAACAAGATTCTTCTGAAAAGGGTTATAGGTACTGCCGGAGATTACATAAATATTACAAGCGACGGAACTGTTTATGTAAACGGAGATAAACTTGATGAACCTTACGTAAGCGAACTCGCTCTTGGAACGTGTGATATTGAAATGCCGTATCAGGTTCCTGATAACAGGATTTTTGTTATGGGAGATCACCGCTCTGTTTCTATTGACAGCCGTTCCACAACAGTAGGATGCATTGCAGACGAATATGTTATCGGAAAGGTTATCTTCCGTATATGGGCTTTTGAAAGTATCGGAACAGTCTGACAGGTTCCGAAGGCAAATAAGTTTAAGGAGGGATGATTTCTTTGAAAGGTTTACAGACAATAATCCGAAATTACCTTAAAGATCATGAAAAGCGGAAAAAATATTTAGCATTGATTATGACGCTTTCTATCGTCGTTACTTTTGCCGTACCGATGAGCCTTATTATGCCTGCTGTCAGCATGACACGAACCACCAATTCTGACGTTGCCGATCAATTGGCAGCGTATAATGCCGACAGCGGTGGGAAAATGCTTACTAATGCTGCCGGCGAAGACGGAAATGTTGTAGACGGTACATCTTACAGTAAGTCTGAAATGTCGGACGTGACTCTTCTTGTCGGTGATAATATCCCATGGGCAGAAGGTCTTACATCCGAACAAGTAATTGAAGAAGCAAAAAATCAATACTTTCTGGGGATTGCCCACGACTTTTGTGCGTTCATTGAGGGCAATTTCGAGCCGAAAGCTGCTGACGCCGAAGGACGTGTTGCTGTTGGCGGAGATTTGACTTTTATTCAGCAAGGCAACGAGTGGAACTATCAGATCGGTTCTGGTGATTACGGCGCTGCAAAAGCACTTAATAATACAATCAGTTATGACGGCAACGCCGGTTATGCTCATGCAATCGTAGGCGGAAAAATAATTAACGTTAATACGATGAGCACAGGCAGCGGTAAAATGAAATTCGGTGGTGCAGATGATTATGATGAGGATTCCGGATATCATACTGTAAAGCGTGGAGACGAGTATGGCTATACGTTCTTTTACAAGCCGGAAGAAGATTTGTTTAAACGTCTTGTTGTCGGAGATATTGCAGGTTCATATCACTATGAATATGGAACGAATGACAGCGTTCCATATAGTGCAGATCACTCTCATGATTATCCCGGAGATTGCGAAACAGACAATGAGGGAGAAGACATAAAACATCCTTATCTTGGTCACGTAAATGAGTTGGCACAGATTTATCAGCAGCCGGAAGGCGGACTTATAGATTTTGCTGAAGAATTTATTTATTTGCGTAAGCGTTCAAAAGAACTCAGCAAGGTTAAATCTAATGGTATAGTCGAGGGGGCAGATGGTTCTGTTTTAACTTTAAGATGTCCTGAAGGAACTCAAGCAGGTGATACTGTTTATTTTGATATTCCTGAATGGAGATATGGTGAAGTTAAATTTGAAAATGTGCCGACTGAAAAAGCAACAGACGAACATGGAAATTCAAAGGATCGTCCATCTTGTAATCTGGTTATAAACTGCGGCGGAAATGAATTTAATATCGGAAGCGGCGGGGGAAAAATAATTACCAGTATAAATGGAACAGAAATTTCTTCAACGGATGATAAGACAAATAATCATCCGGCTTCAGAAAAAATTCTTTATAACTTCTATGAAGCAACACAAGGTACGATTCAGACAAACTTCAACGGAACGATTTTTTCTCCTTTTGCAGATGTTACTTCCCAAAAGAAGGGCGAAAACAACACAAGAGAGGCATCCGGACATCTTTCCGGAGCTTTGATAGCAAAGTCGTTTGAGGGTTATCTTGAATTCGGCTACAGACCGTATCGAGGAGACAGTACCATTGTTTCTCTCGCATCCGGATATTCAGTTCCGGTTGATAAATTTGTTAATGGAACTGATACAGGTTTGGCAGGTGCTTCTTTTTCAGCAATTGATACTGATACAAGAGAAACAGTCTTTTCTTGGGTAAGCAATGGAAAAACTGCGTACATTCCGTTCCCTACAGCTATTGATTATACAGGTAACACACTGTATACAACAACAACAACAACTACTACTACTACTACTACTACTACTACTACGGCTGTTGTATCGGAAGACATATCTGATGAAACAGAAATAACTGATAATACTGAAAATCAGAATTCTCAGGAAAATGCAGATACTGGCGGAACAGGTCAGGATGAAGCTCATAATGATAACGTAGATTCTGGCGAACCAAATGAGCCACAAGCTCAGAATGATGAATCAGAGCCAGCGTATTTCACGATTACAAAAAATTATGAGATTTCGGAAACGCTTGCTCCCGACGGTTTCTTTAAAAATGGTGATACAAAGTATTACGTTCAGATTGAAGAAAATGTTGATACTTCAAATATGCTTTCAAACGGAAACGATGGTTCTATTCCAACGCACGTTAAAACAACTCTGACAATCAGCAAAAATGAAGATTTATCAGCCCCTGAATCTGTATGGTATTTTGATATAACAGATACCTTTGAAGGTGACAGTATCAAAAATAGAACCGTACAAATATCAAATGCGGATAATGATAACGTTGGCACATTTACGTTAAATATTCCTGACAAGAGAATAACGGATATTAAATCCGGGGAAAATGTGTTGACTGATATTGATTTATCTGAAGCAGGAATAATTACAGTAGACGAAAAAGAATATTATTTCGATCCTGATGTAATGATGGTTATGCCTCTTCCTGAAAATAATCTTAAATTTGAAAATACACCAGGTTTGTTGTTCAAAAAGGTTGATGATTTAGTAAATGACGTAAAGGGCGCAACTATTCAGCTTCAAGATGCAAGTGGAAATCCGGTTGATGCAAGTATATGGAGTTGGGACCGCGAAGAAAGCACATCATCCCTGATTGATGTAAGTAAACTTACTCCCAATACAATCTATGTTTTCAAGGAGACTGCAAAGCCGTCCGGATACGAACCGGCTGAGGATATCTACTTTAAATTAGTAGAGAACAATAAAGTTCAGTATTCGGCTAATGCTGATATGAAGGATTTTAAAGAAATTGATCTCACCAAAGGCGAGTCGATTAATATGGTCGATGAAAAAATATACGGTGCAGTTCCGTCTCTTAAAAAGGTTCATAAGAAACTGAACGATGACGGAACAGTGAGTGACGACTTTGAAATTCTGAAAGGAGCAACAATTGAACTTCATGCTCAGAATGGTGATAAGATTTGTGAATGGACAGATTTCACAGGTGAAGAGACTTTAATGAAAGAAGCCCTGGCAGCTTGTGGTTCGACGAAATATACTAAAAACGGTTATCTGAAACCTGGTGTGTATTATCTGTATGAGACAAAGATACCAGATTGTACGGACGGTGAAAAACATGCTGACCCGGGAAAGATGTATTTTACCGTCACTGACGATTTTGAAATCGTTGAGGGGTATAGTTCGGTAATAGCATTGATTACAAGTAATCCAACTGGAGAAAAAGTTTTTTTCAAGTCTAATGATATTACCGTTATAAAGAATGTTAGTTATTTTCATGTCAAGGCTAATAAAGATATACAGCAGATGTATAGCGTGGGAAGCCTTAGTGGTACAACCAATCGAGGAACAGATTTTGAACATCCTTTTGAAACACCTGAAGACTGGAATCTTGACGATAGCGGCATACAATTCCAACATTGGGGTGACGATGGTCTGACAGTAACATATGTTGAAATCCAAACATCTGACGGAACAACGTACATATATGATCCGAATTCAACTGGTTCTACTGAATCAAGCAACAATCATACGAGCAAATACCTTGATGTTACTGATTTAACCCTCCAGGTGGAAAACATCCGACAGGGTGACACTAAGGATATTACAGTAAATAAGGTATGGGCGAAAGACAATGGTTTTGATTATCTCAGAAAAGAAGTAACCTATACACTTTACAGCACAACGGAAGAATTAACGGATTTATCTCCTGAAAGTCTTAAAAAACTTATTGACGATAATAAAGCAGATATAGTGATAATTCCAGACAAGTATACAGCAGACGACGGTACTGAAAAAAATCAATCGGCTGAATTAAAGCTGAATCAAAGCAATAATTGGTCTCAGACGATTCATGGACTTCCTACGAAAAAAGAAGTAGACGGAGTAAAGAAAAATCTCAATTACTTCATTATCGAAGAAACCGTAAGCAGCTACAAGCCAACGTATACAATTACAGGCGATACGCTTACGGTCACTAATACGCTTGATACGATTAAGCTGACAGCGAAAAAAGTCTGGAAGAATGATAAGGGAGTTGAAGTACCAAAGCCCGATTCGCTGAAATTGCAGCTGCAAATCAAAAAAGACGGTGAATGGGAAAATCTCAGGATGCTGACTCTGACAGGTACGGGCGATGAGTGGACAGCAGATATCACGGGAATTCCGGCAGGAATGGAATATCGAATTATAGAAAAATCCGTTCCGAACGGCTGGAAGTGTACTACGCCAGAGAATACTGCATCCGTAGATACAAGTAAGGCAAATTACAATGATACGCTCACAATCACCAATGTGCCCAGACTTGCAAGTCTTAAATTGGTTAAGAACTGGACTAATGACGAAAATCCAAGCTTAAACAAAGTAAGAGTAAAGGTTTACAGGAAGATTTTACTGCCGTATCCGGAAGATCAGACTAAAGAAGAAACGCAGGAAGATTACGCAAGACTTCTGCAATATTCGCTTTTCTTCTATGATGCCAATATGTGCGGTGATAATGTAAATGAGGACAGTGGAGTAACCTGGAGAGAAGATTGTCACACTAATGACGGAGACGGTATTCTCGGAGGCTACCATGATGCCGGAGATCACGTAATGTTTGGTTTGGCACAGGGATATACAGCTTCTATTCTTAACTGGGGGTTATACGAATTCCCTGATTCCTATAAAACTTTAGGACAGACCGAGCACATAAAAACAGTTTCCGATCATTTTTCAGATTTCATTAACAGATGTGTGAAGTCTGAGAGCGGAAATATTACTAAAATCCTTGTTCAGAAAGGAAACCCGGTTATAGATCATAAGTACTGGGGCACTCCGGAAGTGCAGGAAGAAAAAGAAAAAGAAAAGCTTGGATTAGATAATCGTACAGAATCAGCAGAATATACTGCACTTCTGAAAGATGATAATGATAATATAACAGAAGCTGAAAGGAATCATTCACAGATTTACTGGAGCGATGATTTGCCGGACGGCGGAGGTTATGGCGATATTGCTTATGAATACGCTGCAGCTCTTGCATCTGCATATGTAAATGCAAAAGCAGGATATTTTGGTGAAGAAGCAAGAAATGATACGAAGTATGATTCCTATTTAGAAACTGCAAGGAAACTGTACACCTTTGGTAAAGCGCACGAAGGAAAATCAAAATCACAGGGAGAAAATGGATGTTATAAATCAGGTTCTTATGATGACGATGAGAAGTGGGCAGCAACGTGGCTCTATCTGGCAACAGAAGAAGAGGCTTATAATACGAGCAGCAGTTTTAGTGCAAGTTATAAAGGCAACTATAACATTTCGTGGGACAGCGTTGGTAATGCAGCAGCACTGTTGTATGCAGGTCACGTCAGCAATAATGCAAACAGCATAGTTAGTGCTCTTAGCGGTTATGTGAACAATCATTCTGGCTATGTTTTTGGCGGTGAATCCGGCGGTTGGGGAAATATGCGGCATAACGCAGCATATCAAACCAGTGCGTTGGTAGCTGCTAAGTATGCAAGCGGTGAAACAAAGGATAATCTGACAAATTGGGCGAAAACGCAGATGAATGTTATTCTTGGCAATAATACTGCTAAGAATGCCAATGGTGATGTTGGTGTATGCTTTATTACCGGATTTGCAAAAAATTCAATTCAGAATCCTCATTATCGTGCTACATCGAAAGATGATTCATCAGTGGTAATGAAGCTAAAAGATGATAAAGCTGTAATTGATGATGATTTACGTGTTGAGAATATTTTGATCGGTGGATTAGCCGGCGGATGGTTTTCAGAGAATCAGAATTCTTTTGAAGACAGGCGATCTGATTATCAGCAGACTGAGGTGGCGTGCGATTACAATGCCTGCCTTACAGTAGCAGCAGCAGGTCTGTACAATTTCTACAGAACAGGTAATACTTACGAAATTCCGAATGTTTTCGTTAAAAATTCCTATAATGGAAAACCGAAAACCGAAGAAAGTACGTTGACGCTGCAAAGTCTTAGTAGTGAACTTCCTATGCTCTTTATGGCTCAGGCTAAGGCTGTCAGGGCGGGGGAGACAGGAAATAATATAATTGATAAGTATTACTATATTAATAATCCTGATTTTGGTAATCCATATACAGTTAACGTTGAAAATGCTACAAGCATTGAAGTAAAAGTGGAGGCAAATCAAGCTGAGTCTTGGGAAGGGTTTAATTTTAATCTCCAATATTTAAATGACAAAAATCCACAGATTTCATCTGAAGGTATAGTAACGTTTACTGATGGGTTACCTGCAAAAATTGATAACATTTCTATTTCTAATCTGAATTCTTGGGGCATGAACAGTGTAAATATTGAGTATATCCATATTTATTACGGAGATGCACCAATAACTACGACCACTACTACTACAACCACAACCACAACCACTACCACTACCACTACAACGACCACCACAGCATCAAATACTACAACAACTACTACATCTTCCTCCTCTAACGAATCAACAACCACTACCACCACAACGAACACTACCACAGATAACGAAAAACAAAATGTTGTTACTTATACAATGGTATGGAGCGATCAATCAGGTGTTACATTTGAGTTTGATAATAATGGCAATGGTTGGGAAAATGTTACAAGAATAGAAGTTGTAGAAAGTGAAGGCTCAAATGGATTTAACGGTGGTGTAACTTTTTCTTATGGTGATGTTAATTGGGGTTGGTTGCAAGAAGGTGATTTGAGAACCAAATTTAAGGAACTAAATAGTACAACGTTTAATCCCACTATTAGTTTTAATAAGATCCAGTTTAACGGCGGTAAATCATGGTATGGTGATTTAAAATTAACTTTAAAAGTTTATTATGAAGAACCGCAACACTACACCATAACATCTGACAAAACCGAACTTCTTCCCGGAGAAACAGCAACGCTTACAGTAACAGACAGTTCTGGCAATGCAGTAACCGGAATAACTGAATGGACGATACCCGGAGGCGGAACAATCACCGAAACCGGTAACGGACTGTATACTTACACAGCCGGCGGAAGCTTTGGTTCTCATGAGATAGTCGGTACAAAAGACAACATCAAGGGAAAAATTACACTTACAACTAAAACAATCACAGCGAATTCGCCGATTGTTTTGAGGTACTCTTCAGAAAATCCTCAAACTGCAAATATCACATTGGAGGGCAATTCCGGTGCAACGATAACTTACAAGAATTCAAATGACAGTGCAGCGACAGTCAGTGAAAATGGAACAATAACTCCAATTGGTATAGGTTCAAGCACTGTGACGATATTCTGCAACGGCGTTGAAACAGACTGCAAAGTCAGCGTTGAAGTCCGCGGAGCATTAACAAACGCCCAGTCTTCCGTAACAATGAAACCCAACAGTACGGTTCAGCTTAAAGTTAGCAATGCAGTAGGTAACGTAACATGGAGTATTGAGGATAATAACTTTGGTGTTACTGTTGATCCGGCTACAGGTCTTGTAACATCAGGCAAAGACTACGGCAATGTTAAAGTAACTGCAAAGGATACCTACGACGATACAACAGTTGAATTCATAGTATCCATTAAGGATATTGCAGCAGTTGTTAATATTCCAGACGGCAGCGAACTGATAAAAAATGATGATAAAGATTATTACGAAATATCATCAGAATATTGGGAAACAACAATCGGAAATCTACAGATCGTTGATGAACACGGACGCCCATACTATTATTACATTGTTGAGGTTGACGAATATGGCGATCCGATAACTGACGACAATATGTTAAAGAGTAATGGTTCTGTTTACATCCCTGTTGAGTATGAGAACGGAAAAGCTCTGGATGAAACAAACCCAACAGAGCTGAGTGTCGAAAACAAGAAAATCGGTGAATCTATGGGAGAGCTTCCTTCTGCCGGCGGAGAGGGAACAGCGAAATACTACGTAACGGGCATTATTATCATGTGCTCAGCCGCCGCTTATTATCTTATCAGACGACGCAGAAAACGTGTCGAAGAATAACACACATCAGCGGAAACTGCTGAGAATATGCGGTTTCCGCATCCACCCAAGACTAATAAATTTTATTTTTAAGGAGAATTATTATGAAAAACTTTAAGAGATTTACAGCAGCTATCGCAGCTACATTAATGGCAGCTTCACTTTCCGTTCCTATGGCTATGAACGTTTCGGCAGCAACAACAGAAAACCCGATTACTATTACAATTACTCCTGTTGGTAATGGAACACATACATACACAGCATATCCAATTTTTACAGGTACAGCTAAAACAGATGGTACAACTCTTGAATCACCAACATGGGCAAATTCGGAAAAGGCAAAAGATTTAGTAAATGCAATGTTGGCAAACACAACACTTTGTCCAAAAAATGAAAGTGGTGAATATGCCGAAGATAGTCTTGGTGCATTATTAACGGCTGCTAATACAGCAACTGTTCCGGATGCAGCAGCTGTTGCTAAGGCATTGAAGTCTGTAAATAGTAATACACCACAAGCAGATGCGCTTGCAAAGGTGATTGCAAGTGATCCTACTTTAGTTGGAACAGCTGTTACAACTACAAATAATGTTATTTCAATCACTCAGGACGGCTATTATGTTATTACTGATACATTGACTGCTGAAGATAAAACTAATACAGTAGTATCTTCCTATATTCTCAAAGTTGCAGGAAATGAGAATTTAGAAATTGATGCAAAAGCCGCACTTCCTTCAGTTGATAAGCAGATTCAGGATGAAAATGATGATGCGGAGGCTGGTGCAACAGATGGTTGGGGCGAAACTGCTGACCATGCTATCGGAGAAGTACACAGCTTTAAGCTTATCGCTACTATTCCCAAAAATGCAAATTTCACGAATTATACTTCTTACAAGCTTGTATTTCACGATACGATGTCTACTGGTTTAACATTTGATGATTTGACAAGTGTTAAGGTAAAATATGGTACTGCAGAAGCGACTACAATTTCGGATGGTTATACTAAATCAGAAATTGGCGAAGATAATTCTTGGACACTTACAATAGATGATATTATTTCTAAACTTAGTGATGGTCAGACGTTTGGTGAGGAAAATATTGTTGTAGAGGTTGAATATACTGCTCACTTAAACGAAAATGCAACATCATATGACGCAAATTCTACAACCGCTAATGCTGGTGACAATAATAATAAGGTTTATCTTGAGTATTCCAATAATCCTAATGCTGAGGGACTGGGTAAAACAACAGAGGATTACGTATATGACTATTGTTATACAGTAAAAAATATAAAGAAAAAGAATTCTACAGACGGTGACGTACTTGCAG